>OGGC01000272.1_pt1 | contig 46919 bp, 44 predicted proteins | sample 1571181 | NCBI WGS metagenome assembly OGGC01 (sample SAMEA2581930, study PRJEB24529) | metagenome | biome: Human gut stool | place: China | collected 2011 | reverse complement strand
AAGCTTGTGCTGTTCTCCGGTTCCTCGGCGCGGTTCGGGTATGACAGCGCCGCGCTGGATGCTGCCCTGCCCCATTATGAGGTCGTGAACATGGGTGTGTTCGCCTACACCAATGCGCTGCCGCAGCTCGAGCTGATTCGCGCACAGATGCGCCCCGGCGACCTGCTGCTGCTCTCGCCCGAATTTGATGCCGCCAAGCGCCAGTTCTGCACGACAAACGCCTTTGACGACGCCTTCTTCTGTATAGCCGAGGCTGACTACGACATTGTCGCAAAGCTCAATTTACAACAGTACAGCGGCGTTTTTTCAGCACTCGGCTCATATTTGCAGACCCGCGCAGACATGACGGCGCGCAGCTATGCCGTCTCGCCGTCCGATTTGGACGAGGACGGAAATGCCGTTGACACGCCGAGCTACAACGAGTACGGTGACTATGTTCTGTACCGCCCCGATGCCGCCGATGACACGCCGATTTACGGACTGCCTGTGGATTACACAACAGCGTCCTTCCCGTATGACACGTATATAGCCCCCGCCAACGCCGAGTTTGACCGCTTTGCGGCAGACGGCGTGCGGGTGTACCTGACGTACAGCCCGCGCAACAGCCGCGCCGTTTCGGCGGATTCCACGCCGGAGGCTGTGGCCGCGCTGGATGCGTATTTCCGAGAAAATCTCGATGTTGTGTTCTTGACGCCGCTGCAGGATTCCCTGATGCCCGGACGGTATTTCTACGGCACCGACAACCATCTGTCCACAAACGGGGTGACTATGCGCACGGCACAGGTCATCGATGCACTGACAAAACAACTGCAAGGGGAGGGGATTGCGCCATGATTCTTGTCTGCGCTCTGGCTGCACTGACCACTGTGCTGGCACTGGCGGCCCATCGCCGGGCATGGGCCGCAGCGCTCGGCATGGTTTCGGGTGCTGCGGTGGTTTTGGCAGCGCTGGTACTGGATGTGTCCACCCGCACAATGCTGCTCTGTCTGTTGATCCCCTGCGCCGCCGCAATGTGGCCGATAGGAGGGCACTTATGAATTTCACCGCACCTGGTTTCGTGCTGCTTTTTCCTATCGTACTGGCCCTGCATTGGATGCTGCCGCCGAGGCGGCGCTGGGTATTGCTGCTGGCCGCCGGCCTCGGATTTTACGCTGTGGGCAGTCCGCAGGCACTTCCGCTGCTGGCGGGTATCACGCTGGGAACCTATGCAGCGGCACTGGGCATCGCAAAAAGCAAAACACAGACGGCCAAAAAGCTCTGGCTGACCTGTGCGGCAGTTTTGTGCATCGGGTGTCTGTGCCTCTTCAAATATGCCGGGATTTTCCGCACAGATGTGCCGCTTCTGCTGCCCGCGGGCATCTCGTTTTACACATTTCAGACCCTCAGCTATGTCATTGATATTTACCGCGGGCGGCTCATGCCGGAGAGGCATCCGGGGTATTACGCCTTATTCGTCAGCTTTTTCCCGCAGCTGGTAGCGGGGCCGATTGAACGCAGCACGGCGCTTCTGCCTCAGCTGCACGCGCAGGAGCTCCGTATGGACAGCAGCGGCTGGCTTTGGATGGTGCGCGGCTTTGCAAAGAAGCTGCTGCTGGCAGACACCGCTGCCGTATTTGTGGATTCCGTCTACGCCTCCCCGGCTGACGCCTCCGGTCCGACTGTTCTGTTGGCAACACTGCTTTTCGCCGGGCAGATCTACTGGGACTTTTCCGGCTATTCCGACATTGCCGTCGGGGCCGCTGCCTTGTTGGGTGTGCGATTGAGCCGCAATTTCGACCACCCCTATCGTGCAGACTCCCTGCGTGATTTCTGGCGCCGCTGGCACATCAGCCTGACGCGGTGGTTTACCGACTACGTCTATATCCCGCTCGGCGGCTCGCGCCGCGGCACGGTACGGCTGGTCGTAAATACCATGGTCGTGTTTCTGTTAAGCGGTCTCTGGCATGGCGCCGCATTACATTTCGTGGTGTGGGGCGGTGTGCATGGTGCGCTGCTGCTTTTGGAAAAAGCCCTGACCCCCTGCGGCGGAAAGCACAAGGCCCGCACCCGGACCGCCGTGTGCCTACGCCACGCCTATACATTTTCTCTGGTCAGCATCGCTTGGGTCTTTTTCCGGGCAGCCTCTGTCTCGGATGCCCTTCTGCTGCTGTCCCGCCTGCCTGTCGACTGGTCGCTGAGCACACTGCACACAACGCTGCTGAGCATCGGTATACAGCCGGTGGCAGAGCTTGTTTTGGGGGCGCTCTGCCTGCATCTGCTGCCCGAGACGTCGTCCGCAGCACCGTCCCCGCGCAGCGTTTTGTCCTTCTGTCTTTTGGCATTGACTGTGGTCGCCGCGTGGTTTTCCACACTGCACACGGGCACGACCAATGCCTTTATCTACTTCCAATTCTGACCCTGCCATGAAAAAACTGTTTACAAGTATGCTCTGCGTTTTTATCGCCATACCGTTGCTCCTGACGGTGTGGGGCTTTGCCCTGCCCGCGCAGTACAGCAATACGTTTGTGGGGGAACTGCCCGCCAAGCGTGCCCTGCTGGCCGCGGAAAGTGATAAACCGCGTCTTATTCTTGTGGGCGGCAGTGCAGTCGCTTTCGGCGTTGACAGCGCTCTGCTGGCCCGGGAACTGCCTGACTATCAGCCCGTTAATTTTGGCCTGTACGCAGCACTCGGCACACGGGTCATGCTGGATTTGTCCATAAAGGAACTGCGCCCCGGCGATCTTGTCGTCATCATGCCGGAGCAGCAGCGTCAGGCGCTTTCCGATACCGTCGGCGCGGATGCTTTTTGGCAGGCTGTTGACGGAGACTTTTCGGCACTTGCCTGCCTGCACGCGCGGGATTTTGGGCCTTTGTTGGGGGCGTTTCCGCGCTTTGCAGGTGCGAAGTTCCGCTATTTTCTCACCGGTGCGCCTTCCCCGGACGGCGTCTATCGCCGCGGCTCCTTCAATGCGGTGGGCGATGTGGTAAATCCGCTCTGCAGCGCCAATATTTTGCCGGATGGTTATGACACGACAATGCCGATACGCTTTGATCCCTCGATGCTGGACACCGACTTCCGTGATGCGCTCAACGCCTACACTGCACAGGCCGAGTCTGTCGGGGCAGTTGTCTTGTATCATTTCCCGCCGATGAATGTGCTTGCTGTAGCGAATGCGGAAGATATTGACACGTATGCCGACCATCTGCAGTCGCAGCTGACTGCACCTCTGGCAGGTGATCCGCATGCCTGCGTGATGGACGCCGGGTGGTTCTATGACACAAATTTCCATCTGAACATGAGCGGCAAGACCGCCTTTACGCGGCAGCTCATCCGCGATCTCAAAGCTGTACTGGGTGACACCTCGTCTACCGAAATCGCGCTGCCCGCCATGCCCGCCCGCCGGATGCAGACCGACACAGAAGCCGCGAATAACAGCGATGCTGCATATTTTACATGGGAAAGTGACCGTCTTGTCGTCAATGCGGCGGGACGCGGCCTCCGCACCTTGACAGTTCCGGGCGAGGTGGACGGCCGACCCGTGACGGCGCTGGCCTCCGACACGTTTGCGGGATGCAGCATGCTGGAGAAACTGACGATACAGCAAAATATCACGGCGCTTCCGGATGGACTTTTTGCCAAATGCTCCGCGCTGCAGGAAATTACGCTGACCCAGCCGGACCCCGCGCGGCTTTCCGTGGGGCAGGCCCTGCTCGACGGTGCGCCCGCGTTCTGCCGCATCCGCGTGCCCGCCGCAAGCTACACCTCCTACTGCCTGAGCTACGCATGGTCGCCCTACGCGGAGACCTTCGCCCATTAAGGCGACACCGCGCAATTCACGCCTTACCGCACCGCAGGGCGACTGTCTATACTGATAGCCGGATTGTGGAAAAGTACAGGGATCAATTTGCATAAATTTTCACGAAGATTGGCCTCTCTTTTTTACACAGCCAATGCCAACTAGCGCTTGAAATTGAAGCGCTGTACAAGTATACTATACTTGTTATACTGTATAATCTTGATCAAAAATCAGTATGCCAGTTGACCATAAAAGACATACCAGAATTGAAGCGTGCGGCGGAATCGAAACCCTGCGAGGATGAAGAACATGAAATTCGATAGAAGACTTACAGATGAAATCTACACTTCCGATACGGTAAGGCTGGGAAAAGATGCATTTCAGGCCATGCAGGAGACGATCTATCATAATGGCGGTGTCGGAACCATTACCGGGTACTATGATGCCGAATTGTCGATCCTGTCGGTCAGTAATCTGTTGCTGCATAATCTGAACCACAGCTATGAGTCCCTGATGGAGCAGACAAAGGGTTCACTGAAGAATCTTTTCTATAAGAAAGATGCCGCATTCCTTGACAATGCACGCTTTCGTCAGATCCAGGGCGGAGGAGAAGGCCGGATCCTTACAGCAGATGGCTCTCCCGTCTATGTGCGTCTCTATAAAGAAGATGCAGCCGATAAGGATGGAACGCCGATCTGGGTCCTGTCGGTACAGATGAACTGGGCGTATGAAAATCTTGCGTTAGTCAACGAATCCATTCATTCTGCGCTGTGGTATTATGAGTGCAATGAAAACGGTGAAATCGTCAATGTAAACTGGAGCCATGCGTTCCGGCAGATCCTTGGATATCATGACATTCTGGATTTTCCGAACAAACTGGATTCGTGGTCGAACCTTCTGCACCCGGAGGATCATGACCGGGTAATGCAGCTGCTTTTGGAAACGATTGCGGACAAAACCAATACTACAAAATATAATGTTGAGTACCGACTGAAAATGCAGGATGGCCAATACCAGTGGTTCCGGGCATCGGCGGAGGTGATACGCCGTATGGATGGTTCGGCCAATCGAATTGCCGGAATCATCAGCAACATTGACGCGGAAAAAAGAAGCCGGATGCAGGCGCAGCGGGCAGCGGCATTTCACCGTGCATTTACCAGCGCAAACCTCTGCGAATACTATGTAAATCTGGAAAAGAACACCTTTGATACTTTCAAAGTGGAGCCCTCTTTGATGACGGCCTTTGAGCAGAACCACACATGGGATGGACTGGTCAGATTCTTTGTGGATAACTATGTGGTTGAAGAGGACAAACAGTCTGTAACGGATTTCTACAATCGCGCCTACATCACGGAAAAATTAAAGGTGCTTGAGACGGAGCTGCGTCAGGAGTGCCGCATCGTTCTGGATGGGGAGGAACGATGGGTCAGCAACGTGGTCATGCGCGGTGAGATCGAAGATTCCGAATATGCGATGATTTTTCTGCGGGACATCACAGAGTCCAAAGCAGAGACGGCGGATGCAGATGGCCTCAGATAACGCATCTATGGATCTTTTGATCAAGAGTATGGTGCGTCTGCTGGATCGCTTTGTCGTCTGCGATCTGGAGAATGACCGGTATCGGTTCTATAATCTGCAAGGTGAAATGATATACGCGCCGACGGGAACCTACCATGATTTTGTGGAGCAGGTGGCTGCAAAGTATAAGACACTGGAATCGTTGGACACATTGGATGCTATAATCTCGCCGGAAAATATCCGCAGGAATTTGCAGAGCGAGAACGACATCTACAAATTTGAATACTGCTCCATGGATGAGAACACCTATAAGATTGCTTCCTTCATTCCGCTGGAGTGGGATGGCACAAAGCTGGTCAAGGCGCTGCTGGGCTCTATGGATGTGTCGCAGGAGAAAAAGGCCGAGATCGAATCCCATAAGGCACTGAAGGATGCGTACCGGGCAGCGGAAAACGCAAACTGCGCCAAGACGGAATTTCTCTCCAATATGTCCCATGATATCCGTACACCGATGAATGCAATCGTTGGCTTGACCGCCATTGCGGGAGCGAATATCGAGAGTCAGGACAGGGTGCTCGAGTGCCTTGGCAAGATCACAAAATCGAGCCGTCATCTGTTGGGACTGATCAATGAAGTGCTGGATATGGCCAGAATCGAGAGCGGGCGAATGAGCCTTGCCGAGGAGGATTTCAGCCTGCCGGAGCTGGTCGATAACCTACTCACCATCACAAAACCGGCAATCGACGAGCACAAACATCAGCTCGAAGTCCATGTTGAGCACCTCGAGCACGAAGCTGTCTGCGGCGACAGCCTGCGCATCCAGCAGATCTTTGTGAACCTGATGAGCAACGCCGTCAAGTACACCCCGGATGGAGGAAACGTCACCCTTACGATCAAGGAAAAACCGAACGGCTTCTCGGAGCTTGGCTGCTACGAGTTTTCCATCGAGGACAACGGCATCGGTATGACGCCGGAATTCCAGAAGATCATGTTCGAGCCGTTCAGCCGGGCAGACGATCACCGGACGACCAAGGTGCAGGGCACCGGTCTTGGCATGGCCATTACAAGAAACATCGTCAACCTGATGAATGGTGACATTCAGGTCGAAAGCGCTCCCAACAAGGGAACGAAGATCACGGTCACGGTCTATCTGAAGCTTCAGGAGAACGAGAAGGAACAGGAAAAAGAACTGCTCGATCTGCCGGTACTGGTCGTGGACGACGACAAGACCTGCTGCGAAAGCACCGTTGCAACCCTTCAGGAGATCGGCATAGCGGGCGAATGGGTCCTGACCGGCAAGGAAGCCGTGGAACGCTGCGCGGCGCGGCACAAGACCGGCCACGACTATTTTGCGGTGATTCTGGACTGGAAGATGCCGGAAATGGACGGTATTGCAACCGCCAGAAAAATCCGGGAACAGGTAGGAAAAGATGTCACGATCATCATCCTGACTTCCTTTGATTTCAGCGAGATCGAAGAAGAAGCCAGAGCAGCGGGCGTGAATGCGTTTATGGCAAAACCGCTGTTCCGTTCTCGTCTGACGGCAACTCTGCGGCAGTTTACATCCGGGAAAAAGGAGAAAAACGCCCGGAACTATCTGGAAGACTTTGCGAAGGAAAACTATGCTGGTAAGCGGATCCTTCTTGTGGAAGATAACGAGCTGAACCGTGAGATCGCAACCGAGATCATAGGCATGACGGGCGTGACCATCGACAGCGCCGAAAACGGAAAAATTGCAGTCGAAAAGGTGATGGAAGCGCCAGAAAAGTGGTACGATCTCATTTTTATGGACATCCAGATGCCCATCATGAATGGTTACGAAGCCACTGCTGCGATCCGTTCGCTTGCCGGCAGCCGGGGCAAAGTGCCCATCATTGCCATGACGGCAAATGCCTTTGCCGAGGACGTGCAACTGGCAAAGAACACCGGCATGAACGAGCATATCGCCAAACCGCTTGATTTGAATAAGCTGAACGATGTGCTGAAACAGTGGCTGTGATCTGTACATTGCAGTAAGGCGCGTGATACTGTTGACCGGGCAATCAAAAAGCATGAAATGAAGAACGCCGAGGAATCCCTTCCCATATATGGGAGGAACCCTCGGCGTTCTTTAGTTTATATAGCAATCCAACTCGTCCATAGCGTCATCTACGCCTGCTGCGTAGTCCGGGTCGCTGTCGTAGCGATCCTCATCGTAGTCGTCATCATCATAGATGGCATCGTAGCCATCGTCATAGGAATCATACGTCTTGTATGATTTTTTACTGCTGGAGTGAGAACTGCTGTACGAAGATTTGGAGCTGTAAGAAGTGCTGCTCTTGGTGGACGATTTGGACGGGCGATGTACCCAGCAGTAGGCAGAGTCCTTATCCGCTTCTCGCGTGCAGCCGTCCTTGATGCAGGTGTATTTATGCTTTGTGCCGGAGCGGCTGCCGGACGGTCTGGAGCCGCTACCGGAGACGCTGGAATTGCTCTTCGTGGGTTTATGTACCCAGCAATAGGCAGAGCCCTTAGCCGCTTCTCTGGTGCAGCCGCTCTTGATGCAGGTATACTTGGCAGCGAATGCGCCGATACACAAAATGCAGGCAGTCAGCGTAACGAGCATTGCGCAAAGAATGCTTTTCCAAATAGTCTTTTTCATGGTAAAGTCCTTTCTGTCATGTACGATATTTTACCGGTGACGTTTTCCGTCAGAAATCATCACCGCCAAAATCATCCGAACCAAAGTCGTCTGAACCAAAGTCATCAGAATCAAGATCGTCCGAATCGAGGTTGTCCTCATCGTTATCGAACTCATCCATCAGCGTTTTACGGCTTTCCTCTTCCTCTTGGATACGATCCATTGCCAGAGAATAGTGAATATATCCGTCAATGCCCTTACCATAGACCCCGAAATCCATATCCTTCAGCATAGTAGTTACCTCCGCTTTGTATTGGGGAAGGGAACCGCTCCCTTCGATACTTCTATTATAAATCATGGCCTGTCCTATAATTTGGACTTTAAACACATTGTACGAAATTATACAATTCTCTGCTTTGACACAAACAAGCGCTCTCTGCAAATTCGCCTCATCTTGAGGATTTGCAGAGAGCGCCTGTTAAATTTACTGTTTCATCACCCGATAATTTTCCTCTTTGGGTCTTCAAGTATTATGAGTAAGGGATACAAAGGCAAACTGGAATTGTTTACTGTTTCTTCTTTACAACGAAACCAATAACGAACAAAATAATTGCAGGAATTACCAAAAACAAAGCATTTACTAACACCCACAAATAAAAAGGCGCAGAGTTTAGCGATGTTAAGTATTGAGTATAATCAACGATGCTCTTAATAACAAATACAATCAACAGAATGAGACTCACAATGTTGCATATCATAGGTACTTTCTGTTTCATTCTAAACACCTCAATAAATTTCGATTTGCAAAACCGGGAGCCATCTTAATCAAACAGTGCTCTCAGTCACGCCCAAAGCCTCAAAATGATAACGCGGTTTCCCCACGCTTCTTTTGCCATACTCGATAGCTTCTTTCGGGCAATAGCAAATACAGGCCATGCAATGCGTACAATTTGCCCCCCAGACAGGTTTATCCTTATCCAGACGGATGTTATTCAATGGGCACAGCTGCACGCATTTTCTGCAGCCGATACAGGCATCACTTACCGTAAAAGCATCTGCCTTGACGATTTTCTTGTAGAAAATGGGATTTACCGCACCACTCATAAAGCGGTCATACAAATTATTTCGCGGTGCGGGAAATTCCATCCCATTGCGGATACAGTCAATGATGCTTCGGATAGCGGGCTTTGCGTTCTCGACAATCGCTTTTGCTTCCTGCTTATCCAGTGCCGGGAACAAAGCAATATAATTCTCCGGCATAACGATTTGGGCCGTGCCCATGTAGGTAAGGGCTTTCTGTGCGGCAAGCTCCCGGTTGTATTTTGCTGCATTGCCGATCTCGCTGCCGCAATCCATCACGAACCAGATGCGCTTTGCGCCAACCAATTCCGCTTTTCCAAGCCAGCCGGAAACAATATGCGGAATACGCCAAGCATAGGTGGGCGTGACCAATATTACATTTTCCTCTGTCTGAACAGACGAGGTGTCTCCAGTTTTGATGCGCTCATTAAGATTGAGGCAATCTGTTTCAAGCGCAGATGCGATACATTTTGCAATATATTTGCTGTTGCCCGTGCCGGAATAGTACAGAACCATGTTCAATCTGCCTCCATATCTCCGCACAAACGGTCTGTCACAAGCGCCTTGCAGCGTTCCCGGTGGGCAATATGCAGCGGATGATTTTGAAATGCCTGTAAGGCATCTGCATCCCGCAGCTCGGAATAGAACACGAGATCGTACTCTCTACCGGCAGTGTTTGTATTGATTTCTGCGCAGCGGAGGCCATCAATATGACCGACCATTGTCGCAACGGATTTTTGCAGGAACGCCAGTGCTTCCGCTTCTTTGTGTTCCGCTTTAACCGTGTCAGTGTATTTCCAGAATAAAATGTGACGGATCATAGCAATTTCACTCCACAAATTTAGCCATGTACTTCAGATTTCGAACAAAATGTCCCTGTTCTTTGGAAAACAATCACGAATATCCGTGGTTGGGCTGTCTGTAAACTTGTCTAGGGCATCTGCCTGTAATTATTGTTTTGTTGATTCCGCCTCCATCATAAGGCGGTCAAAATCGCTTTGGTACTGCCGGTCCTGTATAACGCGGTACTTTTCAAATTCACTTTCTGCGAAAGCCTTTGCGATTGCTGCTGTAACCTTTCCTTTATCTTTTAGAATTTCGGCATCGTTGAATTGCAGGAAAGCGTCCAGTTTCTCTGCCCAGTCCTGCATCGTCATAGGAATATGCCGCCGTGCTTGGCGCGTTGCATAATCAAAGTACATTGTTACAATCTCATTCAGTTCTTGTAACTCGTCCTGCTGCAAATAGTTTTTTGCAATAGAAACATCGGCTTTCACGATTTTCCCATTTGGGGCATTCTTCCATGAGGTCAACCCCATGTGGTCTTTTGTGTGGTCTGCCCGTTGCACAATGACCTCTGCGGCAGTACTGCCGTGAACAGCGTAGCGCATTTTATTCTGAACGGTTGCAAAGAAGTCTTTGGTCGTTTTGCTGTCTACCGAGTAATCTACGGCAGTAGCATAAATATCTGTAATTTTCTGGTAAAAGCGGCGCTCGCTGGCGCGGATTTCCTGTATTTCGGAAACCAAATGGTCGAAGTAATCTTCATCAAAGATTTGCCCATTAATAAGCCGATCCTTATCCAGAACATATCCCTGCCGGGTAAATGTATCCAGCACTTTGGTTGCCCATTGACGGAATTGCGTGGCACGGGTGGAATTGGTGCGGTAGCCAACAGCAATAATGGCGGGCAGGGAGTAGAATTTGTAGTGATAGGTCTTGCCATTATCTGCAACTTGTGCAAATTTTGCACAAGTTGTACTTTCGGATAATTCATTTTCCGCAAAAATATTCCGCAGATGTTTGGCAACAACACTGCGGTCAACATCAAACAGTTGTCAGATGCCTTTTTGCGTCAGCCAGACCTCGTGATCCTGAACGCGAACTTCTATGCCATCTGTCTCTGAATCTTTCGTGAACACAAGAAAATCTGCTGTGCTGTTACGAACATACCGTTCTGTGCCTGCCATCGCTGCGCTCCTTACATCAGTACAATGTAAGAATAGTATATCATGCTTTTCAATAAGAGCAAAGACCATTTTCACGATTTTCCATACAAATGGACTTATCTCTCATCATGTTCATTTTCTTGTGTATCATGCTGATGTTCCTCTCCCATCATTTGGCATACAATTCTGGTGTGCATTTGAGAGTAATCGGCTCCGGATATAGCTCAAGGAAAATCAGGGGTGAGTGATATTTTTTCTCATATTTTGTAATTTGACTATCCGTCAAACTTATCAGATCTTCACCACCGTCTCCACATATCAGAAACGGACCTGCGAAGAAATCCTTTGGACCATATAAGCGGTTCGGTGGTATCACCTCATTGCTTCCGCGCAGAAATGCACAACTACATAAACAAAAAAGCAGAGAGTTATCCGTAAGAGGATAACTCTCTGCTTTCTTGTAAAGCCTTTTCTGCACAAGTTTGGTGTCAATGTGGTGTCAAATCAGCCAAACCGGGTTGATAAAAGGCGTAGAATCAATGCTTTTTAGTCGATGGGCTTCATCGTCTGGACTTGCACAATTCGCTTATTTTATGGTTATATCTCGGTTCATCATTGTGACATTACTGCGATACACCGCAAATTGCAGTTTTATCATATTATGTATTATTCTATCACGCTTTCGGCATTTGGTACACGGCTTGGTACATGAACCACGTGATAAACCGGGATAGACATCGCATCTAATCAGGATAAATATCTATCGAAAAGAGTTGTTAACTAGTTGAGCGCAATGATGATGTAGCACAAAGGTTGGGCTGTCGACTGATGAACTTTGACAAATCAAATCTCATGCAAAAGCACGTTGACAGATTTTCCCATAGTCCTAACTATATCAGCAACTTCTTTCACGATAAAATAGGCGTGTTAAACTATGCTTAGGAATAGGAACAGAAAGTGCCGGAGCGGTAATCCTGCGAATACCGCTCCGGCATATACATTATTTAAATAATCTTGATTTTCCCGTTCAAATTTGCCATTGCCTCCTGCTTCTTTTCCTTGGTGGCTTCGGCGTAAATGTTCATTGTGGTGGTGATGTCTGCGTGACCCATGATGTCCTGAATGACTTTTAGGTTCGTTTCATTCTCGCAGAATCGGGTACAGAATGTATGGCGTAAATTGTGTACGGAAAAGTGGCGGATCAGCATCGGCTGTCGCCCTTCTGCGCGGGCATGCTCTGTTTCCTGTTTGTTGTAGCCTTTGTACATCCGCTCGATGACGCGGTTGATGGTATGCGGGTTGCATACGTTCCCAAAGCGGTTTGTTAGGGTGAACCCGGAGTAACCATCGATTTCATCGTGGGCATCCCCGACAAGCACCTGCCAGTTTTTAAGTTGAACCAGCGCATCGTAGACCTCATCCATCATGGGAATTTCTCGGATGCCCGCGTCGGTTTTTGGGGTGGTTATGTGGCACTCTACCCGGCCATCGTCTTGCAGACGGTAAATCAGTGTGTGATTGATGTTGATGATGCGCTGCTTAAAATCACAATCTTCCCAGCGCAGACCGACGATTTCACCCACACGGCAGCCTGTACCTAAAAATAAGGTGAACATCGGCAGCCAGTGTTTGTACTGCTCATTGGATGCAATGTAGTTCAAAAATGCGCTTTGTTCCTCAATCGTAAGAGCGTGGCGATGAGTCTTTTCCCATTGATGGCTCTTTTTAATTTCCATCATAACTCCATCCGATGGGTTAAAGCGGATATACCCATCTCGTACTGCAAGGGTAAGTGCCGGGTGAATTAGGGTATTGATGATTTCCATGCTGTTGGCCTTAAAGCCTTTCTCAACGATTAGCGAGTTGTAAAATGCTTTTACGTCGGAGTAGCGGATGTCCTTCAGCATTTTCTTTCCGAACCCATCGTGCACATAATGTGTGTACATATAAATGTAGTTAGTTCGGGTCGATTGCTTGAGTGAGATTTTTCCGGTCATGTAGGTTTCAAACATCTGGTTTAGCGTGATTTTGGCATCACGCCCTGTCTTGATGCTATCCTCCATGTCGCGCTCGATTTGGCGTTCTTTTTCACGGAGACTTAGGTCATCCTTCTTGCCTGGCGGCATGCGGTCACGCTCGACCAGTTTCCAACTGTAAACGACCTGTCGACATCCATCCATATCGAAGTATCGGTAGCGATACCGTCCATCCGGTAGTTGAGATTCGCCGTCTTTTAAGATTCGGCGTTTGTCGTCAACTCTCTTTTGCGCTGCCATGATTTTGTTCCTGCCTTTACAATGAGATTTGGGCAATGTATTCCTTGACTACGATGGGATTCCAAAGCACACGCCGTCCGATTTGAATTTTGGCACCAGCCTGTTCTCCGATATCCACGGCAGTTTTACGCCCGCAGCCCAGCATAGCTTGCAGTTCCTTGGTGTTGACAGCGATGCGTTCGCGTTTCGTTGCTTCGGGAAATTGTGTTGTTGCTCTCATTTTTGTCACTCCTGTATTTTTTTCATATCTTCGTTTGATTTGGTAGCACAAGCATACCAGTAAAGCACGCAAATAGCTATCACGATACCCAACAAAGAAAGCCGCAAATAACGGCTCAAATTCAACCGTTTGTCTATCAGCTTTTGTCTGGTATCGTGGTCGTTTCGTAGGCGATGAATCACGGTACATGACCGTCTATGTGCAAAGATTTTTTGAGCAGGCGGCTTTCCAGCCCGGTCAAATAGAGTTCATATTGCAGGTTTGTTTTGGTGGTGATAAGCACCGCATCATGATTCTGCAAAAAGCGCAGGATGCGGTACAGCGTCGTGAGGTCATGGCTCAGTCGGTCAAGGCTCTGTACCATGACGGCATTGACGCGCCCCTGCTGCACAGCGGTGAGCATCGCAAACAGGGCCGGGCGCCAAAATTCGGTGCCGTACTTTTGCTCCATGCAGGAGTTGACGATGATGTAGCCGCGCCTGTCGGCTTCGCGCATAACATCCGCAAGCTGTTCTTCCAGTGCCGGCAGGTTCGGTGCTGCACTGCGGGCAAAAGCCCACACTTTGTATTCTTTCATGGGCGTACCTCAGAATTGCTCCATCAGAGGGAGACGAACATCAAATCGCGGCTTGCCGAACGATGCCCGCGTGAAGCGGTCACCGACAAAGCGTTCCAGACCGCTGTTGATGAGTTCGGCGTTTAGGTCACATTCGGTGGTGATGAGATAGACATCATTCTGACGCAGAATTTCAATAACTCCTACCAGTATGTAGCTGTTGCGGCTGATTTGCTCCAAATCGCGTACCATCACGGCTTCAATCCGACCGTTCTCTACTGCGTCCAGCATGGTGCGCAGACCGATGCGGTCTTTCAAGGTGTTTCCGCTGCAATGGTCAAAAGATGTGCCGCGCACAAGAAAACCGTGTCCGGCGGCTTCGTCGATAAGGTCATACAGCCGGTCAAAGGCAATGCGCGGATCGCTGTTGGCGCAGCGCACATAAATCCAGACATCGTGGTTTCGCATAAGGTACATCTCAGGTTCCTCTTTTCACAAAAAGTAATCCGGGCGCTTCTGCTCCCAGATAAATTGCTGCACATCTTCGATTTTCTCGGTGGTCGGACAGATCGGCAGTGCTGCCAGCGCGGCGTCATGATACCTGTCGCCAATGCCCGCGCGCTCATCCAGAATCGCTACCACGCAGGAATCCTGCTCGGTACGGATGGCACGGCCAAAACCCTGTCGCAGTTTTTTCTGCATTTCGGGGATGATTTCGGCGTTTATGTAGTCGCGCAGGTTCGGGTACTGCCGGCGCTCATAGTCGCTGACCGGGTCGGGTATCGGGAACGGCAGTTTGGCGATGATCAGCAGAGACACCATATCGCCGGGAAAGTCAATGCCCTCCCAGCAGGAACCGGCTGCGAACAGCACACCGTTGCTGGATTGCTTGAACTTCTGGATGATTTTGCCGCCGTTGCGCCACGCCTGATAGGTTGGGTACGGCCAGCGCCCATCTGTCAGGGCTTTTACCTCTGCCATCTGGCGATAGGATGTGAACAGCACCAGCGCATGACCGCAGCAGGCATCTACAAGCCGAACAATTTCATCGGCAAGCTGCTGGTTATCTGCGCGTTCATTGCGGCGCTGCGGGAGGTATAACAGACATTTTTTCTTGTAATTAAACGGAGAATCTGCACGGAAATGGCTCAACGGTTTGTATGCTGCAAGACCCAAAAGCTGTTCCGTATGTTCAAAGTTTCCTGCTGCGGCCAGTGTGCCGGACGTTAAGATTGGCGGCTCGCCGGTGTTCCACAGCGCACTGCGCAAAAGCTGTGGCACACGATTGCTGGCCGCACAACATGTCAGCTGACCTTGCATATCGGTATCGATGTAGAGAATGCGTGTGGGAACCTCCAAGAGAAAAAGACGCAGTGTGCTTTCCGCCTCTCCCAGCCGGTTCCGCAAGTAGCGCGGCATATCTGCCCGGCATCCTGCAAGTTGTAGCTGCGCAATACAATCGGCCAATACCCTGCTGCGAAACAGAGTAAGCACAAATGGGACGCAAACGGTTCTTTCTTTCCAAGTCCGGCTGTGCTGGCAGGCAAGAATCAGTATTCGGAACGCCGTGCGTAGGTTCTGGGCAATATGAGAATAGTGCGCTTGCCGCAGCAGCGTGCAGAGTTCCTGCATTTCGCGTTCTGACAAGGATTCCGTGTACATCTGGCGGGCCGCGTCCGGCAGCTTGTGCGCCTCGTCCACGACCAGCGCCTGATAACTGCGCAATAATAACGGTCTGTCCTGCTGGCGGTGTGCTGCATCTGCCAGCAAATAATTGTGGTTGCAAATCTGAATATCGGGTTTCATAGAATCCCGCAGATATTGTTGGTAGCGGCAATCCTCCTGTAAAACACAGTTTCGCGGGCAGGACTGCGGCACACAGATACGGCTGCGATCAAAGCGGGAAAGCTCCGGGAGGTGGTCCATATCCAGAAGTTGCTCAGCCATGCGCAGGCTGTTCCTCTGACGGTTTCTGGTGGTGGGAATTTGTGATTCGCGTTCTATAAGCCGAGCATCGCAGACAAAGCGTTCTTTTCCCTTGCGGATAACCGCTGTAAGCGGTGCTTGGATAATTCCTTCTTCCAGCAAAATTGCAGATAAATTTGGCAAATAGTCGTTAATAATAGCGTCCTGCAGGACCACGCTGGAAGTTGAGATAACAACAGGCAGCTTGAGCCTGTCAGGCCGGTTCGTCTGCCACAGGACACAGGCTACAAGATAGGCCAACGTCTTGCCGATGCCGACACCGGCCTCGCACAAGGAAATTTCCTTATTATATAGGGTATCCAGAATTTCGTGGCAGAGTGCAATTTGTTCCTTGCGCACCGCCATGCCGTGCCGGGGTAAAATCTCCCGGAAAATCTGTTCGGCTATGTGGTGGGATTCCGCATAGCCCGTTGGATAGGTTTGCATAGGTTTTACACCCCTGTTTTCCATCCCGTTTAAAGCAAAATGATGGGCAGCAGGCGCTTGGGTTCCTGCTGCCCACGATTTGCCCTAAACGGCAAAAGTAGATAGTTAAGTAAGTGTGCCACATTTGCCGCCCGCACCCCTGACACCGGGAACACAACAGGCAGGGTGTTGGCACACCCGTTCACTGACTCCGCCGGAGTCTTACTGCTTACAACTCCGGCTCGGTCACCCCCTCTGACGCTGGAGGCCGCTGGCGTATCATTATGGTCTTTCCCGCCGCAATTCCGGTTTGCCGGACCGCCCACTGGGGCTTGCCGGGAAAGAAAAGTACCTGTTATGCTGGGTATTCGGTTGTCAAGGTGCACGACGATGATTATTTATCATCGATCAGAGCCAAGTCTCGAAGGATTGACCGTATGTAAACGCGTTCTTCTTCTGGAACTATATACATAATTCTCAATAACGCCGCCGTTTCATCCGGGTCAAGGAATCTAAGGTTTTTTCTTTTAGTTTCCAACTTAATTCCACCATTCGGCCCAGTTTGTGACGATATGCGGTAACTCAGTGATAATACATCGACATCATTTCGGATTGTCGCGTAAGATACTCCAAACCGCACTGCCAAGGGTCGTATTTTGACATAATCATCTGCGAAATATAAAATTTCAATGATTTCACGGCGGCGTGCCGGAGTATCTATCACTCAGTCACCTCCTTCCTGCTGGCTCTATATTCAGCCTACTACCGATTGTGCTAAAAACCCACGCACAATCCTAAAATTTTCTGAAATTTTTCTGCTCTGCTCATATCCAAAGAAAACAGGTCATGCGTTTGCTATAAACGCATGACCTGTTTTCTTTACTAGATGTACGGTTTCTGTTTTGAAATGGTTACAAGTTCTTTTCTTGTATTTCTATCCCTATTAAGTTTCTTTCACGACCTATTTTGTATAAAAAAAGCCCATAATTAACATTTGCAGGTCTACTTATAGCACTATTCAGCCCTCAAATATTGCGTCTGAAACTGATACCCTTATTTTGAGGTGATTATTATGCAAGATATTTATATTTCCATCGGCCAAAACATCCGCCGTCGGCGTAAAGAAAAGCACTTGACTCAGGAGTCCTTAGCCACAAATGTCGAAACGTCTGCACAATATATCAGCCGTATCGAGCGCGGGCAAGTTTGTCCATCTCTCGAATTTTTATATAGACTATCTGCCGCACTGGAATGCCCTATTTATTCTTTACTGCCATCCACTGCACCCAGCGCTTCTACCAGTTTCTTTTCTCAGGAGCTTGCCAGTCAACTCAACAGTTGTACTCCGCAACAGCAACAGTTTTTGATGAGCTTTATTTCTTGGTTTCTCCAACAGTCAACTCCGTTTAGTGAATAAACCCATTTTATAGAAGGAATATTGATGCTTGCACTATATATTTCTCTGCTGGATACCGAAGAGCAGATAAGTAAATTTGAACATATCTACACAAAATATCGTGGGCTCATGTTCTATACTGCCAAAGGTGTCCTGCAAGATTCTTATTTGGCAGGAGATGCTGTCCATGAAACCTTTTTGGATATAATACGGATTATAGATAGTATACGCGCCAACAATGAAAAGGAACTATCACAATTTTTAAGAGTTATGACTCACCACAAATCTGTTGATATGGTTCGCAGGTGCAACCGTCAAAGGAAGTCTGATGCTGAAATTGAAAATCTCGTTCTTTCAAAGTCTGATGTAAATGCGGAAACCATTGTACTTGATAAAATCGACTTTGAAAAGATGCTTTTGCTTGTTCAGTCTATGAACGAAAACTACAAGACGCCGCTTCTTCTAAAAGTTCAAGGCTACAAGGTCAGTGAAATCGCTGATTTTCTCAACATTTCTCCTGAAAATGTAAAAGTTCGTCTGCACAGAGCGCGTAAAATCATTCTGACCGGATTGGAGGAAAATAGTAATGAATGATGACAAAATCCGTATTTCCCCTGACGCTCTTATCGCAATGATCGTAACGGAGGCACAGGATCGAGAACTTGCGCAGATGCCGAGTCTGGAAGAGATGAACGAAGACTTCCAGCCCTCAGAAAAATTCTAGCGAAAAATGGAAGCCCTTGTTCATGACACAAAGCGTAAAGCCGAGCGGAAGAAGCGTCTTTTGGACATCAAACGTTTCTTCATCACACTTACTGCTGCCATTTCCATTTTTTCATGTACCATGCTCCCCGTCAAAGCCGTGCGCGAGGCTGTTATCACAACGCTTATTGAGTGGCACGATAAGTTTGTATCGATTATATATGTAAATGAAGAATCTCCTGTCTCCACATTCCATATTACGCCATCATATATTCCATCAGGGTTTTCTCAAATAGAATCTTCCGGTGAATCTACCGGACGTTACTACGGACAATTTCAAAATTCAGAAGGAGATTGGTTTTCTCTTCGAGTTCTTCCAGTAGAGAATTCTCAAGTAACTTCTTTGGATAGCGAGTTTTCCTCGTACTATTCTATAAGTTTTGATAACAATCAAGCCATCTGGGGTATCATGGATGATGATTCCAATACTCTACTTTGGGAAAGCAGCACCCTTTCCTTTCAAGTACGCGGTAATCTTAGTATTACAGAACTCATCAAAATTTCCGAGGGCATAGAAATCCAATAATTTTCTTTTTCGTGTAACCTTTACGCCTATCTATGCGAATACTTTCACAAGAGGTTCGTACAAAGTAAAGGAGCAAATTAAAATGAAAAAGAAACTTTGGGCAACTCTTGTTGCATTTATTGCGCTTATGGTTTTTGCTACATCTGCATTTGCCGCAGCGCGATGGCGCAATGTTGCGTCCATCTCTCCCAGTATCTCCGCTGGTGACAACAACTACACATGTGAAATCAGTTGTCTTTCTGGCACAACCAAAATTGATTGCACCCTTGTCCTTTATGAAAAGGGGTTATTCGGAACATATTCTGAAGTTTCTCGTTCTTCCTCCACCTATTATGGACACACACATGAGTTTTCTGGTACAGCTAATATCAAATCCGGTACCACTTACAAGCTAGTGACTACTGCAACCGTCACACGCAATGGCTCTAGCAAAACCGTTAGTAACACCTTCGAAAAGAAGTGCTAATTCTCCCATCATAATATCAAAATAAGAACCTCTTAGAATCCTCGGCTTCTGCAGCCGAGGATTTTTTTGTTTATTCTGTAACCAAATGTCGATTGCAAGCGGATTACAGTGTACTTCAAGCAAAATGATTATTTCACGGGAGGAAAATTCGTGCTGGTTTTCTATCTTGCCGCAATCGATAGCGATGAAAGCAAAAACAAATTCGAATACATATACCACAAATATTATCGGTTTATGCTGCGAACCGCATCATCAATTATTCAGGATTCCTCTCTTGCGGAGGATGCAGTACATGAGACCTTTGTCCAGCTTCTCAAGGAAATCGATTCACTAAGAATCGACAATGAAAAGTCTCTCCAATCCTATTTATATATCCTAACTCGTGAGCGAACCATTGACTTTCTTCGAAAATGGGAACGACGACGAGGTGTTCTGACTGACTACGAAAATCGCTCCACCAGCTTTGACAATTTTAAAGAGCCGGAAGAAATCGCATTGACAAATCTGCAGCTAAACAAAGCAGTCAGCATTCTTTCCGATATGCCTTCAATTTACCGCCGAACTTTAGTCCTGCGCGTAAAGGGTTACTCTATCCGCGAGATCGCGCAAATCACAAATTCGAGTGAATCAAACGTTAAAACCCGTATACACCGGGCGCGCACCATTTTACTTCAATCGTTCGACACCTAACACAAAAACATTTTTGATTTCGGTTTACATTTGCAGATGATTTTTCTCTTTTCCCTTTCAGGAGGGGAAGAAGAAAATGAAATCATCTCTTTATACTTGCATTCAGGATATTCAAAATGGTGACCGTGAGCAGGCACTCGCTCTTTTGGAGAAGTTTTCTCCCCTGCTCAAGAAATATGCATTCTTCCTGCAATCCGAGGATGCATTGCAGGATTTCCAATGTTTCTTACTAGCGTTCGCCAAAAATTTACAACTCAATGAGTTGACTATAAGCACAGACGGTGCTATCATTAGCTATATCAACAAGGCAACATATCATCATTATATCGCACTTTCTAAGGCGAAGCGCCATCAGCTTCCCACTGTTTCGATTGAAAGCCAAACTGACTATGATCCTTTGCAGTTTGACACTGCATTCAGCGAATCCGATACATACAATAATCTCTTGCTGCTTGATCTTAAACGTGCGCCAAGTACCGAAGAGTATCATGTCATTTATGACCATTACTTCCGTCAATATAGCATCCAAGAAATCGCCACAAGAGACAATAAGTCTCGACAGGCCATAAACAAATGTAAAAAGACCGCACTGGAGAAGTTACGTCATTATTGGGAAATCAAGCAATAATTATTAAGTATGTTGTTACCACGCTGCTGGCAGAAAAATCAAAGGAGGTATCTGTTATGAAGCATTCACTTTCTAAAGTTATTTTTCCAATCACCTTAAGCGCATTGCTTTTAGCCGGCTGTCAGTCAGTTCCCACATCTGTTTCATCATCCACCCCGTCTCACCCTTCCACCGTAACAACGCCAGTTCCTCCATCTCCTGCGTCGGAGGAATCAAGTCCTGCAGCAACAGACACCCCAGAACAATCCCCTATAGATACCGCAAAGGAATATTCGGATCTTTCTTTCCTAACAGCTGACCAACAAGAATTGTATCGGGTTGCTTATGATGCTAAAGATGGATTGTACGGTATGGGAGATAACCTTATGTATCTATGGGGCTATCGACCTGTTTTGGACGATAACGAAGCTGTCGTCTACATAGACGAAGACTATGTTTTATACGATGCTAATTTTTATGAATTTTCAAATCATATCCACCAAATTTTCACAGATAGTTTTCTTGCTAACTCCGACTATCCTGTAAAGTTTATTGATTACGATGGAGATGTTGCGGTCAACTACAGCCTCAAAAAAGATATCGTGTATGGTACAACCATTCAAGTTAATGAAGCCTTTCCCGACACGTATCGCTTGGTTTGCAGTTCAGAAAACAGCATTGATTTCACATTGATTTCCCACTATGATCGAAATGGATGGAATGGCCAAAATGATTCAATTGATGTTTACACTATCGAATATCCAATACGCATGATTAAATTGTCTGATGGTTGGCGTATTGATGAATTTCATACCACCATGTTCGGGTGACAAAATCAAGGGAGACTAGTCTCCCAGTCTCCCTCGATTCTTGTAGTTCTTCCTTTACATGAAGTTTGCCGTTATAGCAGCGCTTTTTGACGTCAATGTTTAGATGGTGCTTTGCGGATTTTGGTAATTCCCAAAGATGTACCGTTACAACTAAGATTCATGCCCGCTGCCAAAGATTTTCTCGTACCGTCTGCCGGATCAATAATGATGATATCTTCAAAACTGGAGCCGCTCGTATAATCAAATGCGAGCATCCAATGCCCCTTCCCACCGGGGCAATAGCAAATTGGCGGGATACCTGTATCAATGATAGATTTAATATATGCCACCGTTTCTGCATCCGTCGGGCGTTTTGCCACCTCCGTATCCAAAATAAAGCTCCAACCATTTTTCGTCAGCCATGTGTAACCTTTGTTGGAATTCCAGAGTTTGATGTTCCCATCGCTTGTGGTAACGTATCCATCAAAAGAGGTCACCGTATAATTTTCTCTGTCCCGATACGCCGCAGCCATAATGCCCGCCGTAACAGCACACCCATTGCCTTGGAACCAAGGTACCGGATGATTTTTCTGGCTCAGCCATACAGGGATAACAATTTTCCCGCTAGTGCTACCACCGCCGCTAGTCTGCGTAGTGCAAAGCTGCCATACCTGATTATCTGCACTAGATGCACTTTCCCACGTCAGAGAAGCACCGTTCGAATTGGATGCTGGAGTCAGGTACAGGTTGTGGTTGATCATCTTGATGCGGTACAGGTTTTTGGTTGCATCGACAGTCAGCAGATCAATCAGCGCATCTCTTTCGTTACCAGAAACCCGAAAGAAATCGCACACGCTGCCAGCCCCGCGGCCATAGATGTTCAGACCATACTCATTGTCGAGGTCAGAAAGCAGCTGACAGCCACCTTCGGCCTTGTGAACTTTAAGGCGCTGATCTGCTGCACCAGTTGCTGCATACAGCGTAGCTTTCTGATGATTTGCAATGTCGCCATTGCCATAGCGGTTCAGCCAGAAACTGCTGTTGCCGCGATACGGACGAAAATAGTAAGATTGCTCAAAAGTATAAGCCATTATTTTTTCACTCCTTCATTGAATTGTCCTTGCACCTCGTCAAGTGCTTTTGTGAACGTTCACTAAGTAAAGAGAATAGTGCATACATTTTGTAAACCTGTTATTGCCCATAAATCGAATATCTCGTATACTCCCACCTTTTTCGGTTCACATTCCTCGCCTTTATTTTGTTTCTTTCCTATGTTGTCCACTTTTGTCGATATCATTACACTATTGTAAAACGGAGGCTTTTCTAATGGATATTTCTCAAAATCATGTAAGTTACGATGAATCCCAGCATACGTTAACGGTAACAACATACTATAATGAAAGAACCTTTTTAACCCTATGCTTTGAAAAAATACTGTTCCATAAAAGACCCCCTATTCCAGGCAGAACGAATGGATGTCGAGATTCCTATTACAATTTTTTGAAAATTGTGCTTTTTATATTACTTGGCTGTGAATCTCTGCGTTTTTTCATAAATCTGGCAAACGGTCAATTTGCCCCTCGATATCTGCTGATTGTAATCTTTTTGATTTTTCTTTTCTTCTGGGGCGGCGAAATTTTGATTGGTTTAGCCACACTACTTCTGTCACCGATATTTATTTCACCTCTCGTCAAAAACACACAGCCAGGACAAATCGTTCGCACGATACGAAACGCGTTTGCACTGCATCCCACCTATGAGCAAACAGTGACAATCACGCCAGACAGAATCAGCCCTGACATGATTTATCTTTCACCTGATAATGCAACCCCCATCGCTCACCCGGATTCATTTACACATTTCCAAGTGAAAAAGGATGACATTTTTTTAATCACGTATTATCCTCATTTCTCAAATAATAAGGTAAAACTCTATGTTCCTATTTTGCGTCAAAGTTACCATTTCACAAAGTCAATGTATACCCCGCATGATTGGGATGTACTTCTTTCTTCCTTCAACGCCCTTGGGTACTCCAACAGCTAGTGCATCCGCTTTTACATTCTAAAAACAGCCGCAAACCCGATGTGATTTTGCGGCTGTTTTCTATTGTATGTAAAATTTATGTTGATATATTTAGGCGACTAGCACAAGGCCTTCCATGAATGTTCCTAATATTTTCAAAACCATCACAATCACTGCGCTTGCCGTAACAGCAACGACGACATCCCGAACTGTCTCCAGCACTTTCTCATCCAAAAGTGTACTCATTACAGCTAATGCCATCCCCAAAACTTCTTCTGATTTTTCAGAAAAGCCTTTTACCAAAACCGCCTCATTTAGTTCTTTAGCTTCACTTGGTGTATCAGCATTTTTTTCATACTTTGAACGGATTGTGATTGCTATCGTCTGTGAAAATGTCGTCGAAATATTATCCGTTATCTGAAGTTCGGGAATGCTTGTAGTCAAAGAGACTTTAACGCTCCCCTCTGCTGTGTTCGGCTCTATCGAAAGACTTGCTTCACCTTGCGAGATTGAAACGCTCATACCTTTAAACATGGTTGTAATCGTTTCTTTAATGTTGCTGCTTTCGTTCAACTTCTGATTTTTACTTAATGCTGCAGCAATTTTTTCTTCTCCAGATTCTTCCATCTTGCCATCTGTAATAGTAAAATTGTAGTCTCCATTACCAAGTTTCAACTCACTACCAACTGATACCGTATACTCAATTTTAATGTTTCCCGTATCTACAAGCGAATAAGTCCACTCTTTTCCGACTGTCACATTAGGAAGTGCATTTAGAATGGCAATGTCCTCTTGAAAATCGCAAATCTTCGATCTTACAGCATTTTCAGTCTTATCAGCATCACTCGCATAGCCAACTTCAGCCAGTTGGGATACACCCATATCTTTGCCAGAAAACCCAACTTTATCAAACTCCACTCCATTTACTTTCGTAGAACCGAATTGGTCAAAAGCCCAGTTCTCCGGCATTTTATAGCCAAGATTTCCACTGAAAGCCGTAGACATATCTGCAACATAGCTAAATACTGCAAGACCATTTTCACTCACATATGCGCAGGTATTTCTCGTTCCATAAATACCAACTTGGTATTTTCGATCCTCATTAAAGGCATTGTTAATCATCGTGAAGTATGGAACGATGCTACTATGAATTTGGGTTTCCAACGGATCACAATCAACAGCGAAATATATCGTTGCTCCATTCGGAATTCCCAGTTCCGATGCAGCAAGGATTGCTGCTTTTGCATCAGCATAACCTCTCTTGGCCGTAAAATAGCTAATCAGCTGTCCACCATCTTGGTAAATTGGGATAATATTTAGCCCCGCTGCCAAGATGTTTTCTGCCTCGGATCTCGTGATTTTTTTACTTACACGCTTTCCTTCTTGAGTTTTTACCATTCCTGTCAAATATCGGCCAACATATTTGATTCCCATGTTTTTCAAATTTGTCAATACCGGCTTAGTTAAAATGGTTGCCGTGTCAAGTGCCGTACACAAACGGCTGGTGTCTCCGCAACTAGCCAGCAGACCTTTCATGACACGCGCATCAGCATACGTGGTTGTATTGCCCGGATATGCCATAAAAGTCTGAAATTTCTGCACTGCCTCCGAAACAGTTGCAGAATACACACCGTCAAAATCACCTGCATACATTGCGTTCACATACAATGCATACTGCAAAATTTTAGTGATATTAGCCTCATTTTTTCCTGTCTCTTTGCTGTCACCTGTAAACGGAAGCGTCGGAAACAGGCTGAATGTGGTTTGACCAAAAGAAGGTGCGGAATTTTCCACGCTGATTCCTTCTTCTTTCTGGATTGCGTAGATCAAGGCTTTGTTGGTCGCCCTCGAATAAATTCCATCGCAGGGATTAATCCCGCTATACTCACTGTATCCATTGTTCATCGCCTGTTGGATTTCACGAATACGTGCATCCCCTTTGCTGGACAAAACATAACTATCAGTGTTAAACACCGCTTTCATAAGCAACGGCGTTACAACGCCTGTCTGCGGCATTCCCATATCGGCTTGAATCTTTTTCACACCATTCGCAACATTCGCATTGAAAGAATCATAAATTGCGGTCGTCGAATAGCCCTTGCAAAACATCGCATGGCAGAAAAGCGTCACCAATTTCTTGTTTCGTTCGGTGGTCGCCATCCCCGTCTGCATTGTAGGACATGCTGCCAACGTTTTTTCACCGAAATAGCCATACCCCTCATCATCCGTAGAGATATTAAGCAAAATCTTTTGCAGTGCTTTCACCAGTTCCATGCACAGAACAGTCCCCGCTTTTGCATCAATTTCGCAGGTGGACTGATAAAACTTGTGCAGGAAAATTTGTGCATCCAACTTTCTAATATCGTATGTGCTACGATATGGTGCCATATATTCAAAGGTCCATACTTGGTATGCACTGTTTTCTGCTTCAGTTGCCCATACCACGTTACCATTGACCCGACCAACTAGATTCGTTCCGTTTACGTTCCCAAGCGCCGTCAAGAAATATGTGTTGCCATCATATTTCGTACCAACACGGATCTTGTAGTTTCCGTTGCCCACGCTTTCAAAAGCCAATGCCGAGTCTTGATCATTACTGGCAGTCTCTTTGTAAAGGTTCGCGTTAAATGTATTTGTATTGACGTTCAGAGAATAATACGCCCCGTTGGCATCCTTGATAATCGACGAAAGCTTAAGAACGCCTGTTGTCGTTTTTTGTACCCAAAAGACCTGACTCAGTTCAGCCGAAAGATCGTATTGATTGACATTTCGACTGTTGCCCACTTGATCAATACCCCATACGTTGAGGTACTTGCCACTTCCAGTATTTTTAATCAAATAGATTCCATTTACTAACTCCGTACTCATTTTGTTGTCTCCTTTTTGTATTGGGTTTTATCTTGCTATCACTTTAGTCCATGATTTATCACATCCCCGCATCATTTTCTAAAAGGTTTCCCTTTATCTAGTAAGGAGAATCCTTTTCCCGAAATGTAAACTATAAAAGCATTTACATTTTTCTGCGGTAGAACTCTTTATAATATTGGGTGCCCATCAAAATTTAAATCGGAGGTATCAAATCATGTATTCCTTTTAGTTCTAATCCCATTGGCACACTTTGACTTCAATTATGAAAGGATTTTAATTATGGACATGGAGTCTATTGAAAAATACACCAGCGTCAGTGTTCTCACTGTCTTTGCGACCATTCGTGGTTGGCTCGGCTGGCTCATCGTTCTTTACTGCGTTGCCATGTGTACGGACTGGCTGACAGGAACAATTCTGGCTATTAAAAACGCAGAGTGGCATTCTAGTAAAGCACGCGAAGGATTATGGCATAAATGCGGCTCTATCTTTTGTCTTGCTGTGGCTTTGTTAACTGATCTTTTACTTAGCCTTATTGTCAATAACATTCCCGGTATGCAACTTACATTTCAGTATAAAGTTATGCTTTTCCCTCTGGTAACCGTTTGGTACATTTTGTCTGAGCTTGGCAGCATTCTTGAAAATGCAGCGGAAATGGGTGCTCCAATCCCCTCTTTTCTACGCCATGTGCTCGAAAAAGTTCAAGATTCATGTGAGAGTTCTGACAAACTTCAAAATTAAAGTTTGTTTCCCTTTTACAAATACTGCTATTTCTTCTCTATATATACTGAACGTTCGGATGACGAAGCGCCTACTTTATCAAAATTATGGAGGTTTTAAGTCTATGAGTAATCTGCTGATGATTAACAAGCATGGCTCTAACATTCCCGTATACGACATCAACAATGATAGTCGTCAGATTGGTTATCTTAATAATCGTGAAGCATTCGTGCAGTATGGCACGAACGGTTCCAACCGGCTTTACATTTACTTTCTTGATGGCAGTGGCAATTTCACCAAGGGTGTTATTAAGGAAGATGCTGATTACAATCTTTCTTTTTACACTGAGTATCCCATCAAGAAAGATCTCATTGAACATAATCCGTACTTGTTTTTCAAAATGCGGAAGAGTATGCCTGTTTACTACTCTGATGGTCGTCGCTGGGGTACGGTAGCAGCCAATTGCTATGTTGCCACTGATCGGAATCTCTGCGGTTCCAGCCATCCTGACTGGACCTACATCAAATATGTCCAGAGTAGTAGCGGCGACTGGGTCAATGTCGGTTATACATCTGACGGTTACGGCTTTGTTGATACTGGTATCCGAACCAATTCCTTGGCCTCTGGCATGGCTCTGTATGGTACATGGTAATTTTCCTATTTCTCTTTACTAACGTTCTTCTTCCAGGGTACAGTTTTTTATAAATAATTTCTAGCACAAAAGAGCGCACACAGTTTTGATATACTGTGTGCGCTTTTTATTATCTCTACTGTACTTAAATCAAATTTTTAGTACTATTTTATTTCTATTTGCAACTTTTTTTCTTTTCTTTACGGATAAGTAGTAAGCAGGTTCTGATGGAATCTAATTTCTCAGTAAATTCATCAAAAAGGAGTAAAATCATGAAAAAACTGTGCTCATTTTTTCTCTCCGCTCTTATCCTCGTCTGTATGGCCCTCCCAGTTTTTGCAACTGCCCCCTCTGAGGATTTGACTTCTTCCGAAATCACCGAATGGGATCTCGGTAACAACATGGTGCTTGTTGCTGGCGAACCGACTGTTATTGAAACTACGGAAGATAATAGTTCTAATCGCGCAATATCTCCACGGACAACACGCACCTATTCCTATCCGTTTTATATTAGGTTTGAGGGTGAATCTCGTAATAACATCATCTTTACCGCCACTGTCCGCACTTTTGGTACATCTGGTGACTGGATTTTTCTTGACAACGGCACCTATACTTATACTGTTAATAATAACCTGTTTTCTGTTCTTTTTTGGGAAAACACTTATGTTAACTCTAGCCGGACAATCCTCCAAGCCGCTTTTGGATATGACTATCTCGGTCAGAAAAACTATTCTCCGGCAATTCGATTCACCGTTGACACAAAAGACGGTACTGTTGCTTACCGTATGATGGCATAATTTTCTGTTCCATCTGTACCTGCTTGTTTATTCTTTCTAAAATACACTTACGTTTCTTTTCTTTACCTATCAATATCAGTTTCTCTTAATATACACAAATGCCCATCGGCTTTTTGAACCGATGGGCATTTGTGTATATTATGGCTTTGTCTATAATAGCGTTAGTATCTCAATTTCTCCAAGTGTAGACCTCTGTATCAACCGTGCCAGCGCTAAGAGACGAGGAAGTAATCACGCGGTTGTCACCGCTCTCCCACGTAACGGTTCCGTTCGCGTCCTTTTTGATGAACTTGAACTGGATTTCCGTTCCTGCCGGAACACTCACTGGGAGGAACCATTCAGGATAATTGGGATTCAGCAGCGCTTCTGTGCATTTATCCGGGTCCCAACTTCCCAACTCCGGCACGTTACCTACGATGTAAATGTTTTCACCGTAGCTGGTTTCAGCTTTTACATGGAAAATGACTTGGTTCTGGTCACCAGACAAGACATTATAGGTAAACGAATTGCTGACAGCATCTCCCTTCGTAACCGTAATATCATTGTATCCTGCAACTGCATTATCGGGAACATACGTCACGATTTCATTTGCGGTGTTGCTTTCAACCGTTGCTTCGGTTTCACCAAACTTGACCGAGATATTTCCATCAAGTCCATCACCGTAAATGTAAACACGGTTGCCTGCACGTCCCATCGTAGAAACAACATTTCCGATTTCCGGTACGCTGGCTGCCGCATCGTACTGCCAAACGCCTACCTCACCGCCATCCAGCGTAATCGATGCCGTAGTGTTGATTCCTGTAGAGGCATAGACGCTGATATTTTCACCGTTCAGCATACCACCGAGGAAGTCCACGTACTCACCTTCCGGGAGAAGCGTTTCCACATTGTCAATGGTATACGCCTTATCCGGCTGGCGATTTATTGCAACAAGTACAACATCATCATAGAACTTCCGCTCGTAGATAAGGACATCATCATTGCTGTAACGAATCGTAGTAGTACCATACGCAATGGCATCGTTTTGCTGACGCAGTTCCGACAGCTTGCCAATCATCTTGTAGGCCGTTGTATCTGTATCAAACGAACTATCCGTCTGCATGAAGATACGACCAGAGACATCGCTGCCATCTGCGGGGACGACATATTGCTCCGTACCGTAGTAGATGTTGGGAACACCACGAGATGTCAGCAGCGTTGCCAAGGCTGCATTGTAGGTCTTTTGGCTTCTCTGCGTGTAGCCGAATCTCGTCACATCGTGGTTATCGAGGAATGTTACCGCCTGATTTTCGTAGTCATAATCGTCCTGCGTGTACTGCAGCATATTGCCGAAGTCCGCCATCGTTGTCGAGAAGTCGCCAAAGGTCGTGGACGCCGCGCGATAAAACTCGAAATCAAGGTTGTTTATGCCCGTCTGCTTCGGGAAATAGACATACTCGTCATATTTGGGGTCAGGCCGCCCGATGAAGAACTCACCGAACTGGGTAATCGTATTATGCGAATCAACCGCATCTTTCAGCCCTTTTGCAAATGCCGCATCCATATGGAGCGTAGCATCGTGGCGGATACCGTTTACACCCATATCTGCCCAGAACAGGGTTGCCTGTTCCAGATATGCCGCAACATCCTGATTCTCCTGTGAGAAATCAGCCAGCGAACCGAGGTCCTTATAGCGATAGCCATATCGGCTGCTATCATCACCGCGGTCACCCAAACCGTGGAACCATCCATTGGTATCATTCTGAGGATCGGCAATCAAGTTTTCTACCAAGCCATCCCCATTGTAATCATACGGCTCACCATTCTCATCGAATGCAAAGATACCATCCTCTTTGCGATCCGGCTCGTACAGCTTGCCATCTTCCGGGATATTGTTCGCGGTAGGGTTCATTTCCCGGCTGGTGTGGTTGGTAACGAAATCGATAACCAGCTTAATGCCGTTGGCGTGCAGTGCATCCCGCAGTTCCTTGAACTCGTTCAGCGTTCCGAAATGCTTGTTTGTCGCAAAATAGTTGCGAACGTGATAGCCGTGGAAACTCGTCCACCGGTTGAGACTGCCATCGCTTTGGTAGTCGATGATCTCCGTATCACGGTTCTCATACGGAGCGGAGATCCAAACTGCCGTGACTCCCATACCTTTTAAATAAGGTATCTTCCCGATGATGCCTGCCCAGTCGCCGCCTTGGTAGAGCTTCAGGTCCTGCCCGGTTCCATCATAGAGCGTTGCATCAAATCCTGCGGGAACATTGTTGGATGTGTCTCCATCATAGAAACGGTCCGTGATGATCTGGTAGACGACATCCTTGGACGTAACCGGTCCCAGTTCCGGAGCCGATGCAGCGGAATCCGCATACACAGGGAATGCTCCGAGCGTCATCGAGAGTGCAACTGCTGCAGATCCGATAAGGCACGCTGCCTTTTTTGCCAAATGTTTGGCCATACTTACCTCCTTTACGGTAACTTCTTTGTCGATTGTCGTTCTATCAATATCGGCAGCGTGGTCTGCGATTGTACAAGATACTGCGGTGTCCGGATTCGCCGCAGAACAACTTTCGCAGCCTGCTCACCCATATCATACATATCGAGGTTCACAACACTCAGTTGCGGTTCAATGATTTTAGAAAATGGAAAATCATCAAATGTGATAACAGCCATATCTTCCGGGATGCGTATTCCGGAAGCCTTCAATTCATTTACACAGCCAAACGCAATATACTGGTTTGCGCAGATCACAGCGTTAGGCCGTGTCGGCAGTTCCAGTAGGGCGCGCGCGGCTACAGCGCCGCCTTCACTGGTGGGCGGCCCTTCCCGCAAATATCCTGCCGGGATTTTCTCGTTCAGAGTGGCAAGTGCGCCACTCAGACGGTGCGCAGAAATTGTATCTTCTTTGGGGCCGCCGATGAATGCGATCCTGTCATATCCGTTGCGCCACAGATGTGTAACTGCAATTTGCCCGGCCACCGAGTTATTGGTATCGATCCAACAAAGCTGGTTGGAGAAATCCGGCGCACCTACAACAATGTAGGGAAGTTCCGTGTGTGCCAGACAAAGAGCCACATCCTTTGACACGACTGATGCGTGCAGAATCACACCATCCACATAGGAGCCCTGCAGCAGTTCATCGAAATGCTGCCAAAGGTCAAGCGCCGTGCTGTGTTGCACAATGAGGCCATACCCTTTTTCGGAAAGCGCGTTCTCTACCCCGGCCATGATTTCAAACAGATGTGGGTTATCAAATCCTACACCATGCTGCATTTCTGCCAGAAAGAGAATCGTTTTTGTTGCGCCGGTAGCAAAACTTTGTGCGCGGCGATTCGGCTGATACCCCAGTTCCTTGATGACCGCATTTACCCGGTCACAGGTTTCCTGCGATATAGAATATGACTTATGCAGCACCTTGCTGACGGTTGCCTTGGACACACCCGCAGCTTCGGCCACTTCCTGAATCGTCACGCTCACGTTTTACACCCCCTGTGTGAATACGGCAAACCCCATAGGGGCAAGGCTGTTGTTCTTTTCCTCGTATCCCTGCTGCCACAGAATCTTTCCGTTTATCGGAGGAATGTCAGCAGCGGCAGATTGATTGTTGAGGAACACGCTGATCTTTTCTTTTCCATCGGTGCGCTCATACCCATACAGCCTGTTTTTCTTTTCGGCCTTAATGGTATGGTAGCTGCCTCGGCAAAGGGCCGGGTGTTCCGTTCGCAGATGCATCGCCTTTTTATAAAACTCTGCCAAGGCCGGCGGCTCCTGCGACCACGTCATTTCATGGCGGTACTCTGCTTCCTGTAAGCCGTAAATACCGCGCTCGTCACCATAAAAGACAGACGGAATTCCTGTAAAAGTCATCTGGAAAAGCACAGCGAGCTGCATCCTTGCCGGGTCTTTTTCGCACAGCGAATAGAAGCGGCTCACATCATGACTGTCCAGCAGATTGAGTTGCGCGTACAGTACCGGGAGTTTATACCGCATCCGCATATTGGTCACGCGGGCATCAAATTCTGCTGCATCGATACTCTGCTCGGCAAAGAATCGGCGGCAGTGCTTGCGGAAATCGTAGTTCATGGTGGAGTCGAAGATATCACCGTTCAGCCAATGCTGGGCAGTCTCCCACACCTCACCGATCAGGATACACTCTGCCTTTTCTTCTTTCACCGCCTGCCGAAATGCCCGCCAGAATCCGTCGTTGATCTCGCTGGCAACATCCAGACGCCAGCCGTCAATATCAAATTCCCGCACCCAATAGCGGCCCACCTCGCAGAAATACTCCTGTACTTCCGGGTTGCAGGTGTTGGTTTTCGGCATCATGCGCTCATAGCCGAAGCATTCATAAGTCGGATAGGTTTCGGGGTCTTCCGGCCTCTCTACAGGGAATTGCAGATGGTAAAACCAGTTTTTATATTTTGAGTTTTCGCCATTGCGCACCACGTCATCAAAAGCGAAAAAATTCCACCCCACATGGTTGAACACACCATCAATAATCACACGCATTCCCCGTGCATGGCAGTCGTTGACCAACTGTCGGAAATCTTCATCCGTGCCGAAACAGGGATCGATGTGATGATAATCCAGCAAATCGTACTTGTGGTACTCCCCTGCTGCAAAAATCGGATTCATGTAAATGCAGGTAGCACCCAGTTCTTGAATGTAATCCAGATTCTCAATCACGCCGCGCAGCGTTCCGCCGAGTTTTCCGCGCGTGATCTGACCGTTCCACTCTTTTTCGGATGATTTGCCAGAGATAAAGCGGCGACCCGTGGCGAAACTGTCCGGGAAGATATTGTAAACTACTGCATCCTGCGCCCATGCAGGCGGTGCTGCAATGTCTGCCGGATGGTTAAAAGGCAGCTGGTAGTATTCCGATCTGTCGTCTACGCGATGGTCTGTAAAAAAATCGCCGTAATACAGCAGCTTCTGCGTTCCGTCGTCAAGTTCAAAATAGTAACAGATCCGCTTATAGGGGCTTTCCAAGATGACTTGGAAGTAATCAAACCATTCGTCCTGCGCTTCCACCTGCATCTCTACAGACGAAAAAATAACCGGTGTCAGGCGGCAGGCTCGATCTGCATAAAACAACGTGCAGTGCTTTAGATCATCGCGCCCGGCGCGCAGCCGGAACACGACATGGTTTGGGTCAATCCCGTGTGCCTGCTGTGACATCGGGATGTGTTGGATGGCTTCAAAATTCATTGTGTCATCTCCCTGTTTGGGGCAATCAACCTTTGACACCACCGGCAGTCAGGCCGGAGGTCATATGACGCTGTACGGCAAAGAACACAATCAGAATCGGCAGGCTGACTACCAGCGAGGCTGCTGCAAAAACGGGCCAGCTTCCGCTCATTTCTGTTGCCTGCAAAGAGTACAATCCGGCTGCCAGTGTATAATTCTCGGCACCTGTCATAAAGGTCGTTGCAAAGAGATATTCATTCCAGACATAAATCAAGATCATAACCGCCGTAACCAAAATACTGGGACGCGCCAGCGGAAGAACAATGCGCGTGACAAGCTGGATGCCGCTTGCACCGTCAATTTCCGCTGCTTCCTCGATTTCGCGCGGTATCGTATCAAAGTATCCTTTCATGTTCAGCAGACCAAACTCAGCCATCGTTCCGGTATAAATCAGAATCAAGCCAACTTTGCTGTTGATCAGCCCCAGCGGGCGCAGCAGCGTGTAAATCGCAAACATGGAAAGGACAGATGGGAAAGAGTACAGCAGAACCAGCTGCTTCAGAATCGGCTTGCGCCCCTTAAAGCGCATACGGGAAAACGCATAGGCAGCCGGAATTGCTGCTGCCAGCGAAATAACAACGGTGACTACCGCCAGCGTCATACTGTTTTTGAACCACAGCATGACAGGTTCTTCGGTAAAGACCGCAACATAATTCCGCAGCGTGAAGTTTTTCGGGATAAAACGGAAGTCCGAGCTCACAAGGCTGTTGTCGGCATTCAAAGAAACCGACAGTGCATACAAAATCGGGATCAGCGTGACGAAACAAATCACGATGAACAAAATATGCAGACAAATCTGCTTGGCCGCCTGCTTGAGCATACGCTTTTGATGCCGCGTCATCTGTTACCCCTCCTTTGCTTTCCGGCTGGTCACCATCGAGAACAGAATCAAAATAGCAAAAATCAAAATGGAGACCGCAGAGCTGTATCCGTAATTGTTTGTGATAAAGGCGTTCTCGTAGGCATAGGTCAGGATCGTGTGGATATTGGCACCGGTTTTCGCACCTGCCTGCTGTGTCAGCAGGTATACCACGTCGAATTGCTTAAATGTCGTAAACACGGTAATCAGCACCGAGGGAGCAATAATCTGGCGGATTGCGGGAATCGTAATAAAGTACGCCCGCTGGAACCAGTTTGCGCCATCGAGAATCGCACTCTCGTAGCAGCTATGATCCACCGCCTGCAAAGCACCATCCATAATCATAATCATAAACGGCAGCGCCAGCCAAAGGTTGACAACCGTGCAGCAGAGAAATGCCGAGACATCGTTTGCCAGCCAGCGCACTGTCGCCAGCCCCAGCTTCTGCATCCACTGGTTCAGCAAGCCGAACTGCGAATTGAAGATGCCGTTTTTCCAAAGCAGGATCGACACATAGCCCGGCATGGCCCAAGGGATCATAAGCAGTGTCTTGTAGACTCGCCTGCCCTTAAAATCCTGTATGTTCAAAAGACTGGCCAGCACAAAGGCAATCACAAGCTGCAGCACCATATTCAGCACAGTCCACAGGATGGTCCGAAGCAGTGCCGCCAAAAAGCCGGAATCAAAAACAAACAGCGCATCTTTATAATTTTTCAGCCCTACAAACGAGAAGTTGAACCAATGGTAAACATTCATGTTTGTAAAGGAGATGTACGCCGTGTACAGAATTGGGAATACAACGATCAGCAAAATCAAAAGCAACGAGGGGGCGCTGCACAAATAGGCCCAAAACGTTTCTTTTTTATTTTTCTTCATAGTGCGGCCTTTCCGCATCACTGCATCTGTTTGATAAGGCTCTCTGCCTGCTGCTGGGCGGCCTGTGCGCTGCTTCGGACGTCTTTTCCACTCATGTTTACATCCACAAGCAGATTTTCCGTAACCGTCCACATAACGTCCATTTCAGGAACGTTCGGCATAGGAACCGCATCCTGCGCCGTATCGTACATAGCCATAACCATGTCGTCACCGCTGATAACCGGGTCATCATAACAACTCTGCTTTGCAGGGGCGCAGCCGCTTGCTTTCGCCATCGCAATGCCAACGGAATCATTTGTCAGAACCTGCAAGACCTTTGCAATGGCATCGTGCTTGCGCTCAGCTGCAACTTTCAAGACATGGATACCCTGCACACCGGAATACGGTGCAATTTTGTTGCCGGTCTCATCTACAGTAGGCATCGGTGCAATGCCGAGGTCAATACCGCTCTCGCGCGCCGTGGGAACCAGCCAGGGACCACCGATGGTGGAGTGCGCTTTGCCTTCGCGGAACAGCGTATTCACGGTAGAATACTCACCCTCGGTGGGCATAAGCTCCACGAATTTCTTGTGGTATTCCAGCGCCCTGATGGTGTTCTCATCATCGAGGCCTGGTTTGCCATTTTCGTTCAGAATGTAACCGCCAAATGCATGAAGCCAGCCTGCAGCATAGTACGCCGTGCTGTGCTGTTCCACGAAGCCGTAATGTCCGCCTTTCGTGTTTTCCTGCATATATTTGTACAGTTCTTCTGTGGTCGAAGGCACTTCATCGTCACTCATATAACGTCTGTTGTACATATAGAGCAGCGTCTCAAAGTAGAGCGGGAGCTGATACACTTCCCCTTTGTAGGTGGCGGCCTCAATCGTCATCGGTATGTACTGATCCAACGTACTCTTGTCGATGAAATCAGTTATCGGTGCGAGGATACCCATTTCAGCGTAAACGCCAATTTTATCGTGGGCAAAGAAGTACATATCCGGGGCAGAATTCGGGTCGTTGCCGACCATCTTCAGCGAATCGGTCAGACCGTCTTTCTTTTCCAGTTTTACCACGATATCCGGGGCAAGCGTATCCAACTCTGTCTGCAACGCCTGCGCGACTTCATCTTCTTTGTCGTGCCAGATTGTGATGGTAACCGGGCCATCTGTCTGCGCAGTATTATCCGTGCCGCCCGACGAGCAGCCGGTCATCAGCAACGATACCGCTACACATACACTTAAAAATCCTGCTATCAGGCGCTTCATGGAATACCTGCCTTTCTGATTGTGTCAAATAAGGAGTACGGGCTGTTCAGCCCGTACTCTATGGTTTTCTAAGGAAGATTACTTTTTCTTTTTGGAGATGACCACGCCGCCTGCCACAACAGCAATCACCACAACAACGACAATTACAATCGGCATCGCGTTGGACTTGGTTTCTGCGGGTTCCGCTGCAACCGTAGGCTCGCTCTCTGCAGCAGGAGCCTCTGCCGTTTCTACAGTCTCAGCCGGGGCTTCATAGGTGACTTCTGCATTTTCCGCATCGCTCACCACGATCCACAGATCCTTGCCTGTTTCCACACTGAGGTCACTGGTCTGAACGCTGCCATCGCTGCCATTCACGATAATGCTGTTGACCCAGCCGGGAACAGAAAGCGTCAGCCAGCCGTCCTCCCCTTCCTGCAGGGCTTCGCCGGGCCAAGAAGAGAATGCGTTCGTGCCGTCCGGTGCGGACCATGCCCACAGATGCGGCTCGCTCCAGTCTGCGGGAGCTTTTACATGAACGGTAATATCTTCTGCAACGGGAGCATTCGGATCATTGTAAGTAAAATCGGAAGTTCCGTCCTCAGAAACCGTAACCCACACCTCAGCTGCATCGATGGAGATATCCTTCGTCTGCACATCGCCGCTGTTGCCGTTGACAATGATGCTGTTCACCCAAACGGGAGCGCTGGCAGTGTACCAGCCATCTTCGCCTTTGCTCATGGTCTTGCCGGGCCATGCTTCAAAAGCATTCTTGCCATCCGGTGTAGACCATGCCCACAGGCAGACGTCCTGCCAATCATCGGGAACCTGCGCATGAATCTTGAATTTTTCTACATACTCCGGCAGATCACCGGTGGTCTGTGCATCGTAACTGATTTCCACATTTTCTGCATCAGTCACCGTGACCCAAGCATTCTTGCTTTCCAGCTTGTAGTCGCTGGTCTGAACCGCAGCGTCATTCGCATTGATAATAATGTTGTTGGTGGTTTCGGGAATCCAGCAGTAATACCAGCCATCATTGTTGCTGTCTGCTTCCATTTCGCCACCGGGCCATGCATCAAAAGCGTTTGTGCCATCGTCTGCCCATGCCCACAGGTGCGGGTCTGACCAGTCAGACGGGAGTTTTGCGTAGACGATCATTTTTCCATCGGATGCTTCCTCTGCAAACGCAGCAACAGGCATAAGCAGACACAGCATCAATGCCGCCAGCACAACTGCAAACAAGTGTTTTACTCTGCTCATATTTGTTTCCTTCTTTCCAAACGGTGAAGAGTTTTTGAGATTTTCTGATGCGCATCCTTGACATCTACAGAGTAACACTCCCAGCAACCCACGTCAACAAAGAAATAGGGAAACGGTTTCCTTTCAATTTGTGCATATTCCATCATGTATTCACTATTTGAATGTGCAGTTTGCTAGTAATTTTTGTGTTTTTCTTCCGTATGTAACCATTTTGTAATTTTTGAAGTTCTTTATTTTCCTTTTGTTTCCCATTTCATTTTTGTACACTGCTTTAACAGCCGTCTAAGATTCTCTTAAATTTTATAGTGTAAAAAATTGCATTGCATCTGCACGATTGCCGTCAATTCTTACTTCCAGATGTAGGTGGTTGCCCGTAACTCGCCCGGTGTGACCCACATAGGCGATGACCTGCCCGGCCTGCACCTGCTGACCGGTGGTGACACAGATGGACAAACAGTGGGCGTACAGTGTTTCCAGCCCGCTGCCGTGATCGATTTGGATGTAGTAGCCGTAGCTGCCGCCCCAGCTGTCAAGACCGTTGGCAACGGTGACGGTTCCATCTGCGGCGGCGAGGATCGGTGTACCCTCGGCGCAGGCAATGTCTGTGCCAGTGTGAGAACTGACCTCGCCGGTGATGGGGTCAATACGGTGGCCAAATTGCGAGGTAATTGTACCCGCAAGCGGCAGCGGCCATTGCAGTGTGCCTGTTGGAGCGCGTGTACCATCAGGAGACATGACTTCTCCCCCGCCCTGCTCAAAGCCGCCGAGCAGTTCCGCCCATAGTTCCTCGTACTGCGGGTCTTGCAACAGTTGCAGGTAGGTATTCTGTCGGATGGTAAAGTGGTAATCTGCCGCCATCTCGTCGGGGGTTTTGTGGGTCAGTTCGATTACGAGGACGGTTTCAGTTATCTCTGTTGTGGTTACTTTTCCGTTCTTGTCCGTCGTTTCTATAACAGCGGTTTCCGCACGGGTAGAGTAGTCCACCGCGTTCATTGCCCACATAATTTCCCGCAGCTTGTCCACCTGTTCCTCTGTCAGCGCCGCTACAGGTGTGCCCTGTTCATTGCCGGATACATACGATGAAAAGACCGCCAAGATATCTTGCCAGCGGATGTAGTATACATCATCGTTGGCGGTAATGTCTTGGCGGTCGTGCTGTACGGTATTGGAGATTTCTTCCAGTCTGTCGCGGTATTCTGCTGTCAGTGTTTCTACTGCCTGTTGCACGGTAATTGTGTCGGCGTTGGGGGCATTGGCGGCAAAAAAGATGCCGTAGGCCGAGCCGGAGACAAATGCCACAAGGCTGATGACGATAATAATGCTGAGAGCCACGCTGATGCCTGTTGCAATGGCCGCGACAAGGCTGTGCAGGCTGACGAGAAAATGACGGATGGCCGAGCGCACCGCCATGATGGTCTTGCGGGCATTGGCAGCGGCTTTCCGGATGGCAAGCTGCACTTGGCGGGTACGGGTCTGCATTTGTGCTTGGGTTGTTATGCTCCGCACAGTTTCCTTTGCAGCAGTGCGCAATTGGCGCTGACCTTGCGTCACGCCGCGAATATCGCGCGGCGCGGTTTTGGCGGTGATGGCTTTTTCTTTCGCCCGCTGTCGGGGCAAATCTGCCCCACGGCGCGGGTGCTGCGCCGCATCGGGCAGCGTGCGCCTGACCTGTTTGTGGTTGACATCTCGCTTACTTATGTTGTAAGCGTGGGATGTCATGATTCGCCCTGAGATATTTCTTTTACAGCGTTTTTCATATTGTTTGGGGGCGAGTTCTCGATTTCGCAAGGCTGTGAAATCGAGGGTGTTTTTTATTGTAGATTCCATCATATCTGACAGATGTTCGTTTGTCTGGTGTATCGTTGCATAGTCACCCTCAATCTTCCCATCATTATCGTTGTAAGGTTGAGTAAATCTTTTTTGTTTCGCTTTTATCCGCATCTGTTTTGTTTCTGATTTCAAAATTGTGTTCAGCTTGTTATTTCTTGGCGTGTACGCAGACGGCTTTTTCTTTATATTCTTCACAACATCACCTCAGCATTTTTTCTAAAATCAAGAATATTTTAATGTAAGAGCTTTAAATAGCTGATATAATAGGGGCATAAAAAGATCAGAGTCACTTTTAAATAAAATGACCCCAATCTTTTTAGTAAAGGTGTACTATCCTTTTTACAATGTCGAACAGTTTTGTATTAGGACTGATACACTGTTTTACTACCCATCATTTAAGTACGATTAATACCAACGCTAATACCACCAGGAGAAGGATAACCATCGCTTTATCCCCAACTGTAATTTTCCCGTGAAAATTCGAATGCCACTTAATTTTCATGATGAAGCCTCCTCAACATATTTTTCTTCCAAGTGAGAGGTTGCCATTATTCTCCCTTCCTTTGGCTCTATTGTAGCACATTCCCATTTTCAACAATTTCAATATAATAAAGAGATTTGTTTCGCAAAAAATTCTAATAGACATAATTTTTCAAAATTACTACAAGGCATGATTTCCTACTATATAGTAATTTATTATATAAGGTCGCAGTCACGGCTTGATTTTTTGAAAGGATGAAAAATATGGGAAACAAGAAAAATACAGTTGGAATGGAAACAGCGCAATTTCAAGAAGATGCAAAGTTCAATTTGAGTGGCCTATATCAAGCACTTCGATTAACCGTAGCGAGCGGAAACAATACGCTTTGGGTTCCATTTGATGATGCTGGCATGTGTTGTTGCATAAGGGCCGATCTCAAGCAACCGATGTACATAGAAGCTATTTATTGTTTGCTTATTAAAACCGAGGATTTGAATGAGGGATTTCGTATTGATCCTGCAACAGCATCACGTATTACAAAGAATTATTCTGGTCTCCCCAAATACATTTTGGATTACCTTTATAAAGAAGATGCCTTTTGTGTGTTTGAGAAAAATGTTAAAGAACGCTTACTTACCCGCTTTTCTAATGAGCAGAAGGAGTTTTTTCGTCAAGCTCTAATTATATTGGTTCATAAAATTCCTCAATCTTCGGACCTTGCCAGCTTGGCAAATGTCTTGCCACCGCAATATTTGCCTGGCGATGAAGTCAGTAATCAATTGTATTTTTCCAGAATTGCCTGCATCATGTTTGAAGCACTAAAGCAAAGCAACGTAAAGAGCGACCCTGTAGCATTGCCTGCATTACGCTATAAGCCTAAGGATATTGAAAGAGATGATCCTTATGGTATGGCAACGATGCACAGCAATAGCACAGCACTTGTGATTGAGATGATTGACGACAAACATGCAAGTACAAGTGAAGAGTTGCACAGCATTGATCGAGCGCTTGAATTTATAGAAAAGAAGAACGCTTTTATCCTAAGAATTGATTGTAGCATCGGACGTATTAAAGTGTTTTATAAAATCAACGCGGATTACGTGCTTCGCCGCTTGGAAAAAGCTGATTATATTCGTGCCAGCGACTTCTTACGTGCTCATTTGGATGAGTTTCGTCCAAAGGCATCTTGGCGTAACCGTTCTCTTTCGGAGATGGTCTTAAACGGGCTTGAGACGGAAGTGTGGACAGGGTATATTTACGAAAACAAGAGTCGGAATTTGGTTAGCTATATTGATGTCAAAATCAGAAGTGACGGTTTCTGTGAGATAGGTGCCCAGCTTACAGAAAAACCCGAAAGGGGGAAGCACTTTGCAACCGCACTGATCAACTATATTCGTCTTAAGTATGCGTATGCACGCCTTTATACGGGAACTTTTGAAGAGAATACCCCCATGCGAACAACATTAAAGGCAACAGGCTTTGAAGAATGTTACTTCGTTGATTACGCCAACGGTAAGCGTACAAACCGTATTCAAGAACGAATTAATCCGCTGGCACCAGATGATAAAGATAAAATGACGTACTCCGTCTATTACACTGTACCTTCTGTTATTTCGGAAACGATTGACGGTTTCGAAAGAACTTCCGTACACCAATAAATTCTTTTTGACATTAAATCATATTTCCGCGTCATTCTCTTGCATTAATGAAATCTGCTTTTTGTCAATCTTTAATTTTTTCCCATTAGGAGGACCGCTTCGGCGGCCCTTTATTTTTATAAATCATTGGTTCACTCCCTTCTCTGTTCATCTGGGGTAGTCTGCATTAAACTATACAGCTTAGTATTTTTTGGGAAACTATTGGTGAAAGGCACGATATTGCCCGCGCAGCGAATCAGTCCGCAGCCTGCGGGGACGTTGGTGACGTAGCCAAGCTGGTTGTCGGAGATGTTCAGCAACTTTGCCAGTTCAACGCGGTCGGTGGCGCTCTGGTTCAGCATCACCAGAAACTCCGAGTTGGCCAGCATCAGGCGGGCGGTGTCGGAGCGCAGCAACTCATCCACATTCTGCGTCAGTCCGGTCACAAGACCGTTGTACTTGCGGATGCGTTTCCACAGCTTGTAGAAGAAATTGGCGCTGTACTCGTAGCGGAACAAAAATACCGATAGGTCAGACTCTTTCGAGCCTTTCGCCCCGGTCCACACCGTGCAAGCAGCTTTCACTGCACACGGCGTTCCATGGGATAAGTTTTTCATTGTTAATGCAGTCACTTTCAAAGTAAGGATTATATATTTTTTTATAACGTAATAGCGGGAAGATTGGCACTTGCACGCCAGCGGTTGATTTTATCAAGACATGGTTTCTTATAACAACCTGTTTTTCGCAAGTAAAATTGAATACTTTCCGGAGTAGTAGCATGGATAAGCCTGTGTACATCCACATGAACTATACGCAAATTTGAATACTGGTCTGTTCCACCTAGATGTCGCGGCAGAAAGTGATGACAGTGAACTTCATTCACAGATAACAATTTCCCTGTGATTTCGCACTTTCCTTTGGATGCCACAAACCTTGCCAGTCTGTTATCGCAGTATTCCACACTTTGTAAGGGTGACATACGGTTCCCAAGTTCAAATAACACATCTGCATACCCTTCTTTACAGAGCATATCATGTATTTTGCGTCTGCCTTCGGGAGTATATTGATTGATAGATGGTCTATGGCACATAGGACTTTTATGTTTGCAGTATGCTATGGGAGCAATGATAAAACCGTTTATGTATCGAACCTGTTTCGACTTGCCGTATTTGCGGAATATATACGCATCGGTTCCACCTTTTATCTTCGTCGGCTTTTCCCTTACAAGTGAATTTTTCCCCGCACAGCGGCATTTCATGGTTTTGTCAATGCTGATAAACATACGGTGCATATCCTCATTTACCATTGTTGCCATGCTATAATATTCATGTATCCCTACAACGGCTTGGTTGTAGCGGTTCACAAAAATATGTTGGACTGATGGGTTGCCATAATCGTGACAAGCTTGCACCATGAGAGATTTTAGCGCTTTCTGCTGATTCTTTATTGCTTTATCTGTCATGTGCGATTTTATAGCCCACTTCTGCCCTTTGGGGATAAGTTTAAATTTGATACCTAGAAATTCACTGTAAGATTCCTCTAAATTTGTAATTTTTGATTTTTCCGGCGAGGTTTCAAGATGAAGCCGTTCCAAAAGCCAGCGCTCTACTGCAATTTTCAACCGTTTAGCCGCGTTGTAATTTCGGCAAAACACCTTGAAATCGTCTGCGTATCGCACTATGTACACATGCTTCAGATTGCACCGTTGGAGTTTCGTATTTCCACCCGGACGGTAGAGCATCCCATCAGGCCCGGTACGCCATATTTCACTTGGAGATGGGTTGTGGATTGGTATGCCAGCCCATTGGCTATGTATCCACCAATCAAGTTCATTGAGTACGATGTTCGCAAGCAATGGGCTGAGAACACCGCCTTGAGGCGTACCCTCCTGCGGAATAGTTCTCTTTCCGTTTTCCTCGACAGGTGCTTTCAACATTCTGCTTATGACGCACAGCAGACTTTTGTCGCGTATTCCCAGACTCCAAAGCTGTTTTAACAGCTTTCCGTGATTGACATGGTCAAAGAATCCTTTGATATCCACATCCACCACATAATGATATCCGTTTACTTGTGCCAATTTATAGCACATAGCAACTGCCTGCTTACAGCTTCGGTTCGGGCGAAATCCATAGCTATACCTGTGAAACTTCGACTCACAGACTGGTTCTAAAACCTGCAAGATGCTCTGTTGTACTAATCTATCCAGTACAGTCGGAATCCCTAATGGGCGCAATTTCCCGTTTGATTTAGGAATGTATACACGCCTAACAGCCTTGGGCTGATAGTTGAGCAGCTTTTCCTGCACTTTTCTTATTAGTTCAACATCTTCAAGTTTTGCATAGTCAGCAAAGGTTTTTCCATCTACACCGGGAGTATTACTTCCTTTGTTATTTTTCAGATTGCGATATGCCAGTCGGATATTTTGTGGACTGGCAATTATCGGCATAAGATGGTAGAACTTCTTTTTCATCATTCCTTGCCGATATAATTCGTCTTGAATTTCTACCATATCGTAGTATTCGGCGTACCGAATACCTTTCCGCTTTCTGATATCCTTTCTTCGCATAGTCAACACCACCTTTGTTGGTTGGTTTCTCTTAGTCATACTCGAACCTATGAATGTTGACTACATTATTTTATTGCACTTACTTTTGTGCCGCTGCTAGTTGCGGCACTCCCACTAGAGGCTGTTGCTCCATTTCCATTACAGAAATTTCATCGCTCGTGCCTCCGCTTTCACAACAATAAAGGCAGCTTATGTATTTGTCTGCCAACGGGTCTTAGCAGTCGCCACTGCTCACCGTTTGCTGCTTCCGACGTTCCAATAGAATGCGATACTGTACTTAGGTGCTTCCTTTGAGCCTGCTGATTTATACTGCCTTTAACAGTATTCCGACTTTCATTTCTACCCAACTACTTTTCGGTAATCAGCGTCCTGTTAGGACATACGCTTTTCAACGCATTCGAATTTTAGACCCTTTAAATCGTCAGTTCGTCCCCCTTGCGGGATTCTCACCATATACAGCCCACTACATAATCTTCGACAGCCTGTACCTCTACAAACATTTCCACAGCTAAAACTGTTTGGGTCGAATTTTTGCTCTCCAGCCTAGCTTTCCGACATTTTCACATGGCGCTGCTACTCATGCCGTAGGCAGTTTATGTGCGCCCCTTTGTGGTGTTAGCCACTCATTTGAGCAACATTCTATTAGTTGTATCAATAAATCTCATTGACCCTGTGACCTATTAAGTCACAGAACGTCTCGCCCTGTAAAACTCGTCGCAGAAAATCCACGTTCTGCGCCCCTTTTTCCAGTTCTGAATCACGCGGTTGTAAATCGCATCCAGCGTCACCAACATTCCCAGCGGCATAAGCTGCTCGCCCAATTCGCGGATGTCGTAGGCAATGATCCGCGCCTGCGTGTCCACATTGGTATGCCGGGCAAAGGTGTTCAGTGTGCCGGTAATGAACAACTCGGACGACAGTGCCAGCCCCTGTGCTTCGGGTTCGGGCTGCATTTGGAGCAGACGGTAAAAGTCCTGCAGCGTGGGCGGTGTGCCTTTGTAGCCGTTGCGGATGTAGGGCAGGTACACCTGCTCGGTGCAGCGACCGAGGATGGACTTTTCTTTCGCCGTCACCATGCCGTCACCAATCAACTGCTCGAACAGCGACAGCACAAACTCCGACTTGCTGACGATGGGGTTGCGCTCATCACCGTAGGCACGGTCCATGTCCAGCGCGTTGATGTGGGTATCGGACGTAGCCGAAATGCGGATGACCTCGCCGCCAAGGGCTTCGGTCAGATAGCCGAACTCCGACTCCGGGTCGAGAATGAGAATGTCATCCTCGGTGGAGAGTGCGATCTGCACGATTTCTTCTTTCGCGCTCATGCTCTTGCCGGAGCCGGACACGCCGAGACGGAAAGAGTTGCCGTTGAGCAGCAAGCGGCGATCCGCCACGATCATGTTCTTGCTGACGGCGTTCTGCCCATAGTACAGACCGTTCGGCTGCATGATTTCCTGTGCGCGGAACGGAATCAGCACAGCGGTGCTTTCGGTGGTCAGCGTGCGCAGGGCTTGGATTTTGCGTAAACCGTAAGGCAGAACGGTGTCTAGTCCGTCCTTCTGCTGCCAGCGCAGCGTGGAAAGCTGGCACAGGTGCTTACGCGCCGTGGAGTAGAGCGTTTCGGTGTCGCTGTCGAGCTGCTCCTTGCTGTCGGCCAGATGCACCAGCGTCACCAGCCCGAACATCATTCGTTGGTCGCGGGTGGTCAAATCGTCCAGCATTTCCTTGGTTTCCTTGCGCTGCAATTCCATATCGTAGGGAATGGTCGCGGTAAAATTGTTGTTGGCGTTCTGGCGGCGTTGCCAGTTGGCCACATTCGTTTCCACGCCCAGCAGCGTGCTTTGCAGCTGGCGGGCGGCCTCGTCAGTGGGAACCGGCAGAATGTCGATGGAGAGCATCAAATCGCGGTCAAGGTCGCAGAGTTCCGACACAAAGCTGTCCTTGATGTAGCTGGCATAGTCCTGCAAATACAGCACCCTGCCATAGCGGGCGTCCAGCCTGAAATGGTCGGCAGCAAATTCCATACTGTCGGGGCAGAACCAATCCTTGAAATGCTGTCCGCGCTTGGCGTGTTCGTGGATATTGAACTCTGTCGCAGCCTGTTCCCCTGCCTTGAAAAAGTCGCGGAAGATGTGCAGACGTTCATTCAGTGTCAGTTCGTTTGCCACCGAGGAAAGCTGCGCCAAGTGTGTTACAAGGTCGGTCCCCACGCGGGCAAAGTAACTGCGGGCTTCGTCCGCGTTGCGCTTTACCACGCTTACGGTCAGATAACGCTCCC
>OGGC01000270.1_pt1 | contig 46954 bp, 40 predicted proteins | sample 1571181 | NCBI WGS metagenome assembly OGGC01 (sample SAMEA2581930, study PRJEB24529) | metagenome | biome: Human gut stool | place: China | collected 2011 | reverse complement strand
TTAAAATCAGAACGGAATTTCTTGTAGTAACCTTTTACATTTCCCGGTTCGGTATGGCTGATGCGGCTGATGAATTCATCTTGCATTTTCAAGATTTCAGCCATTAGTTCATCGGCTTTCTTTTTGTCTGTTCCGGGTACATACAGGCTGTTCATAAGACATTCGGCAAACAATTCGCCGGTGATATAGTTGACATTCTTTTTCAATACTTTTCTACTTGCCATAATCTTTACTTTTTATGTGAATAAATTGAATTATTTTCGGTAAAGATAGTGTTTTTCTCAATGAATGGAGAGGAAAAACGGGATTTTATGTGTTTTTAATGAGAAACAGTTCGTAGAATAATTCTACATTTGTGGAGAATTTCCACAGCATACATGTGGAATATAGGTGTGGTATAGGTAGCCTGTATGTATGTTTATGGTTGATAACTAAACTATTATATAATAAGAATAATACCCTGTCAGGCTTTGGCACTGCGTTTGCGTTGAATAAAGAAACAGGGTTAAATTTAATAAACAAACAAGCATGAGACTATTTTTTACGAAAAAAGAATTGAAGCTGAGAAAGAAAAGGGTAATAATGATGATAGCCTGTATGGCGGTGTTGCTTGCCGGTTATCTGATATTGACTTGGCCGAAGAAAGTACAACCGGAAGCGCCCACCGTAATTGTGGAGCCTGCCGAAGTGGGTGATGTGGAGATTTTTGGTGAATATGTAGGACGCATTCGTGCACAACAGTTTGTAGAGGTTCGTGCGCGTGTGGAAGGTTATCTGGAAAGTATGCTTTTCGCCGAAGGTAAGTATGTAACTAAAAATCAAGTATTGTTTGTCATTAATCAGGATCAATATCGGGCAAAGGCGGATAAAGCTCGTGCACAATTAAAGAAAGATGAGGCACAGGCGTTGAAAGCCAAGCGCGATTTGGAACGTATTCGTCCTTTGTATGCACAGAATGCCGCCAGCCAGTTGGACTTGGACAATGCACAGGCTGCCTATGAAACAGCCGAGGCTTCCGTCTCCATGAGCCAGGCGGATTTGGATCAGGCAGAGCTGGAACTGGGGTATACCATTGTACGTTCTCCTTTGTCGGGTCATATCAGTGAAAGAAATGTGGACTTGGGAACGTTGGTAGGTCCGGGAGGCAAATCACTGCTCGCCACTGTGGTGAAGAGTGATACGGTATTGGTGGATTTCAGTATGACCGCATTGGATTATCTTAAAAGCAAGGAACGTAACATCGAGATAGGCCGTCAGGACTCTACCCGTTCCTGGCAACCCAACATTACGATTACTTTAGCAGATAATACTGTCTATCCTTATAAAGGCTATGTGGATTTTGCCGAACCGCAGGTCGATCCGCAGACCGGTACATTCTCTGTTCGTGCAGAGATGCCCAATCCTAACAGGGTATTGTTGCCGGGACAGTTTACAAAAGTGAAGCTGTTGCTGGATGTGCGCGAAGGGGCTGTGGCTGTTCCTCAGAAAGCGGTAACCATTGAAAAGGGAGGTGCTTATATATATGTAATGCGCCGCGACTCTACGGTGGAGAAGCGTTTCATTGAGTTAGGACCTGAGTTTGGTAACAATATGGTTGTCGAACGCGGACTGGTGGCAGGCGAGCAAGTGGTGACGGAAGGTTTCCATAAACTCACTCCGGGTATGAAAGTACGTGCGCAGGCTGCTGCTCCTAAGGAGGAAGAAGAGCCGGCAGACTCTTTGAACAAGAAAATCGCTTCCGAGAATAGTGTAAAGGATAACAACCTCTCAAAGTAATGACAGTATGAAAGTAAGTTTCTTTATAGACCGCCCGGTATTCTCGGCGGTGATATCGATTGTGATTGTAATTGTCGGTATTATCGGTCTGACGATGCTTCCGGTGGATCAATATCCGCAGATAACGCCGCCCGTTGTAAAAATCAGTGCATCCTATCCGGGAGCAAGCGCACTGACCGTATCGCAAGCGGTGGCAACCCCTATCGAACAAGAGATAAACGGTACTCCGGGTATGTTGTACATGGAGTCCAACAGTTCTAATTCCGGAGGCTTTTCGGCAACGGTGACTTTTGATGTGTCTGCCGATCCCGATTTGGCTGCCGTAGAAATTCAGAATCGTGTGAAACTGGCGGAAGGCCGTTTGCCGGCCGAAGTTATCCAAAATGGTATTTCGGTAGAGAAGCAAGCCCCCAGTCAGTTGATGACTATCTGTTTGACTTCCAGCGACCCGAAGTTCGATGAAATCTATTTGAGTAACTTTGCCACAATCAATGTGCTCGACCTTTTGCGCCGTATTCCCGGTGTGGGGCGTGTATCCAATATCGGTAGCCGTTACTATGCCATGCAGATATGGGCTATGCCGGACAAGCTGGCAAACTTCGGTTTGACGGTACAGGACTTGCAGAACGCATTGAAAGACCAGAATCGCGAATCGGCAGCCGGCGTTTTAGGACAGCAGCCGGTACAGGGTTTGGACATAACCATTCCCATTACGACGCAAGGCCGTTTGAGCTCGGCGAAACAGTTTGAGGACATTGTGGTTCGTGCCAATGCCAACGGATCTATCATTCGTCTTCGCGATGTGGCGCGCGTATCGCTCGAAGCCTCTTCATATAGCACAGAGAGTGGTATCAACGGTGAGAATGCGGCTGTTCTTGGCATCTATATGCTTCCGGGTGCCAATGCTATGGAAGTGGCGGACAATGTGAAGAAAGCAATGGAGGAAATAAGTGCAAACTTCCCCGAAGGAATGAGTTACGAGATACCGTTTGATATGACTACTTATATTTCGGAGTCTATTCATGAGGTATATAAAACGTTGTTCGAAGCATTGATACTTGTTGTACTGGTAGTGTTCCTCTCTCTACAAAGCTGGCGTGCGACTTTGATTCCTGTCGTTGCAGTACCTATATCCTTGATCGGTACTTTCGGGTTCATGCTTATTTTCGGTTTCTCGTTGAATATATTGACCTTATTGGGATTAATTCTCGCTATCGGTATTGTGGTGGACGATGCCATTGTGGTGGTAGAGAATGTGGAACATTTGATGGAGACGGAAAAGCTCTCGCCCTATGAGGCAACCAAGAAGGCTATGAACGGTTTGGCAAGTGCTTTGATTGCAACTTCGTTGGTGCTTTGTGCCGTATTCGTTCCGGTAAGTTTCTTGAGTGGCATTACCGGACAATTATACCGCCAGTTCACTATCACCATCGCTGTGTCTGTGTTGCTTTCTACGGTTGTGGCTTTAACCCTTAGCCCTGTGATGTGTTCGCTAATACTGAAGCCTAATAGCGGAGCGAAAAAGAATATTGTGTTCCGTAAAATAAATGAGTGGCTGAGCATCAGCAATCATAAATATATCGGTGTTATCAGTCGCGTTATCAAGCATCCAAGACGTCTGATGAGTGCATTTGGAATGGTGCTGATTGCTATCTTCATCATCCATCGCCTGATTCCTACCAGTTTCTTGCCTGTCGAAGATCAGGGATACTTTAAGGTGGAACTGGAGTTACCGGAAGGCGCCACACTGGAGCGTACCCGTATAGTGACCGATCGCGCGGTGAAGTATTTGGAGCAAAATCCGTATGTGGCTTATGTGCAGAATGTAACGGGAAGCAGTCCGCGTGTGGGAAGTAATCAGGCACGCAGCGAACTGACCGTCATTTTAAAGCCTTGGGAAGACCGCAAAAATACCACCATTGATAAGATTATGGCAAGGGTAGAGAGAGACCTGAAGGAATATCCCGAATGTAAAGTCTATCTTTCCACTCCACCTGTGATTCCGGGGTTGGGAGCCTCCGGAGGTTTTGAAATGCAGCTTGAAGCACGTGGTGAGGCGACTTTCGAAAATCTGGTACAAGCGGCAGACACCTTGATGTATTATGCCCAGAAGCATAAAGAGCTGGCAGGACTTTCTTCTTCCTTGCAGTCCGAAATCCCGCAACTCTATTTTGATGTGGATCGTGACAAGGTGAAGATGCTGGGCGTACCGTTGGCAGACGTGTTCTCTACGATGAAAGCTTATACGGGCTCTGTGTATGTAAACGATTTTAATATGTTCAACCGTATATATAAGGTGTATATTCAGGCGGAGGCTCCGTATCGTGAGCATAAAGAGAACATCAATCTGTTCTTTGTGAAAGCTGCCAATGGAGCAATGGTTCCGCTGACCTCATTGGGCAATGCATCCTACACCACAGGGCCGGGTAGTATCAAGCGTTTCAATATGTTTACTACCGCCGTTATCCGCGGTTCGGCTGCACAGGGATACAGTTCCGGTCAGGCTATGGAGATCATGGAACAGATAGCACGCGATCATTTGCCGGACAACATAGGTCTTGAATGGAGTGGACTTTCCTATCAGGAAAAGAAAGCCGGCGGGCAGACCGGATTGGTGCTGACATTGGTGTTCCTCTTCGTTTTCCTCTTCTTGGCTGCGCAATATGAAAGCTGGACAGTGCCTATCGCAGTATTGCTTTCCTTGCCGGTAGCTGCTTTGGGAGCTTATTTAGGGGTTGCTGTTTGTGGCTTGGAAAATGATATTTATTTCCAAATCGGTTTGGTAATGCTCGTGGGGCTTGCGGCAAAGAATGCTATCCTTATCGTAGAGTTTGCCAAAGTGCAGGTAGATAATGGGGGAGACTTGGTACAGTCGGCCATTCATGCCGCTCAACTTCGTTTCCGTCCTATATTGATGACCTCGCTTGCCTTTGTTTTGGGTATGCTTCCTATGGTACTTGCAAGCGGACCGGGGTCTGCAAGCCGTCAGGCAATCGGTACGGGGGTGTTCTTTGGAATGATCTTTGCCATTGTATTTGGTATTGTACTTGTGCCGTTCTTCTTTGTACTGATTTATAAAGCGAAAGCCAAAGTGCAACACAAAATCAAAAAAGACTGATGATAATATTGCAAACGAATTTTGATTACGTACTTATGAAAAGAAAGAATATATATATACTTCTGTTACTCATTCCGGTGCTTTTTGCATCGTGCAAAGTGGGTAAGAGTTATGTTCGTCCGGAAATGGTGTTACCCGATAGTTTGGCTCAACAACAGGACAGCGCCAGCATTGCCGACGAGCAATGGCAGGCGGTTTATACCGATAACACTTTGCGCAGCTTGATAGATCGTGCATTGGAATATAACAAAGATATGCTTATCGCTGCTGCCCGTGTCAAGGAAATGGCAGCGCAGAAACGCATCAGTGTAGCCAACTTGCTGCCCCAATTGAATGGGAGAGTGGAGGCGGAACGTGAAGTGGAGAATCATGGCGGTCATAGTCGTGACGTAGGTAATACTTATGAGGCAAAAGCTCTTTTGTCATGGGAACTTGACCTTTGGGGGAATCTGCGCTGGAAGAAAGCCGCTGCCGTTGCCGAGTATTTGCAAAGCGTGGAAGCACAGCGTGCTCTACGCATGACAATCGTTTCCGAAGTGGCTCAGGCATATTATGAATTGGTTGCGCTCGATACGGAATTGGAGATTGTGCGTCAGACACAAAAAGCACGTGAGGAAGGAGTGCGTCTCGCTCGAATACGTTTTGAGGGTGGGCTTACCTCGGAGACCTCTTATCAACAGGCACAGGTGGAGTTGGCCCGCACTGCTACGCTTGTTCCGGATTTGGAACGCAAAATATCTATCAAGGAAAATGACATCGCTTTTCTTGCCGGTGAGTTTCCCACCCGTATCGAACGCAGCCGCTTCTTGCAGGAACTGGATGTACCGGAGTCTTTGCCGGTAGGGTTACCTTCCGGTTTACTGGAACGTCGTCCCGATATTCGTGCTGCGGAACAGCAACTTATAGCGGAGCATGCTCGTGTAAAAGTGGCTTATACCAATATGTTTCCCCGGCTCTCATTAACCGGTCAGTTTGGATTGGAGAGTGATGTCCTGTCCAACTTTCTTCAGTCGCCTTATTCTTTGTTGAATGGTGCGGTGCTGACTCCTCTTTTCAACTGGGGCAAGAACCGGGCTGCTTTGAAAGCGCAGAAAGCTTCGTTTGAAGCCGAAGTGCATAGTTATGAAAAGGCAGTATTGAATGCTTTCAAAGAAGCCAAGAATGCGATTGTGGACTTCAACAAGATAAAGGAGGTATATCAGTTGCGCCTTAAATTGGAGCGTTCTGCCAAAACGTATGTGGAACTGGCACAGTTGCAGTATATCAACGGTGTTATCAATTACATGGATGTTCTCGATGCCCAGCGTGGTTATTTTGATGCGCAAATTGGGGTCAGCAATGCCATTCGCGACGAACTGATAGCGGTGGTGAATGTATATAAAGCCTTGGGGGGCGGCTGGCAGGTAGAGAAATAAGGCTGTTTGTGGTGATAGTTAAGAGTACTCCTGACATTTGTTAAGAGTACTCTTTTTTGTAGGTATAGCCTTGATGTACAGATGCAAGGCTATGGTGGCGACTTTATTAGACTAAGAAAAATATCATAGGCATGACGACACTTCGGTATATATTGCGAATAGATTCTTCCTGTCAACTTTTTCAATGTTTTTATCTATCTCCAATAATTTGTCTATATCGTTAGCATTAACTCCGGGCTTAATACAAATTTCCCTATTCTTTATTTCTATGATATCTTCAAATAAAGACAAATGGTTCCTGAAATATGAATACAGATTTTTGACGGTGGTACCGGCAGTTCCCCATATATCGGTAATAGTCAGGGTAGTACCGAAATACGTATTCAGTAACTGTAATATTTGAGGTCGGTTAGCAATATTGATTGCTTTCAGCCTTGGATATTTCTGACGCAGATAGTTGATGTCGTCTACAGCTCTTTTGATGGAATCTGGAGTACTATCGTACATAGGATATATACAAAAAGCAAATTCGTTAAATGTCAGTTTTTTTTACTTCCAAGTTTTTGAGCACTTCCAAACAGGCTCTGTATGGGAAGAGCGTGCGAGCTATTTTATTATCCTCTAATGAGTTTGAATATCTCAACATCTGCTTCCTAAACAAATCTTGGGGTTTGATACGACCACTAAGATAATATTCGCCCAAAGGAGTAAGACTATAATTTTTCCCTGACTTTTCAATCAATCCTAACCGGTAGGTATGGCTGATATTGTTGTTGTCTATTTTAATATCGGCTATTGAGAGACATTTGGAATTCTTATCTTTATAAATTTTTATAGTCGGGTCAACCAAACTTGAGAAGAAACGTTCTGCAGCATAATCACCTATTGTTTTGAAGATACGCGCATGTCCTGTTTTTCGTTCACCGGCGCCAAAAGTGGTTGGCCTGCGAATATTATCAGGATTCGCATTTACAGTAGCGATTTGTACATATAATTCGTCGGAGAATTGTTTGATGTCGATTCCTTCTATTTGAATTATGATAGGAACATCGTCGTCTGTGCAGTCAGAGCCGATCCTGCCTGTCCTGACATATTCATTATTGAGCCTGTTAATCCAATCTTCAAGTCTGTTATCTTGGCTTCTGAGTGCTTGAATGATATTATAGACAATCTCAAACTCTTCAGAGTTTAAGATTTCTTCCGCAACAGAAGACTCCGGAATGAGAATCGGAATGATAAAATAGGCTGTTTTATCAATGCCATTTTGGGTTCTTAATGCTCTACCGCATGCTTGAACAATATCAACCAAAGATTTTTTTCTATCAATGAAATATACACTGTCAATAATGGGAACATCTACACCTTCGGTGAGGCACTTGGCATTTGATATGACAGAATATTCGGTGTTTTTGAATTTGTTAAGTATTTGAGCACGAGAGCCGGAATCTAGTTGGCAATTGATGTTATCTATAAAAAGATTATCTTCGGTGATGTGTTCATTGAATTCACGAATCACATCTGAAAGTGAAATATCATTACTGTTGTCAGCAACGAAATCCTTGGCTTTTCTAATAGAGGAGTGGAAAGATATTGTTTTTTTAATGGGGAACTCACCCATTGCTTTTGCCAGCAATATCTTTGAATATAGAATTTCAGCAGTTGTTGTCTTCTCATTGTTATCCAAGTCCCCGACAGAAATGTGTTTATTCTCAGCAATGTAATTATATACTTCGCTTTCCTTTACACCGGCAACAACAATTTTGTAATCAGAAATTGTTTTATCTTTAATCGCGGCTCCAAAATTATATTGTGAGAATAACGGACCATATACATTTTCGTCATCCATAGAGAAAATTACTTTTCCATTTTCCTCAAGATGCCGTTTCAACAATGGACGGACCATCCGTTCTGTTGCAGTCATAAACAACCGTTTCTTTGAACAAATGAATTGGTCTTCCAGTGCCAATGAGAAATTGGAACGCATACCTGCTGTTCGATGCGCTTCATCACAGATAATCAAGTCAAAAGTGTCTTTTGCAGTCTTCTGTGCTTCGGAAATCTTATCTGCAGATTGATAGGTGGAAAAGATATACCTGACCTTACCCTTTGTGTGGTCTAAGAACTTGGCAATCTCGTTGATGTTTGTAGTTACGGGTACACCCAACTGAGATACACTGATGTCAGCTTCATCATCGTCTATGTTCGATGAAACGGTATTGTCACTGCAAACGCACAAGTAAGTGAATGGAATTTTAGCTTGGTCAGCCCACGCCTCAAGTGTCTGTTTCACAAGAGAAATGCTTGGTGCCAGGAATAGAACAGTTTCAGCTTTCATTGCTTCAACAATCCATAATGAGGTTAGAGTTTTTCCTGTGCCGCAGGCTGCAATAACTTTGCCTCTGTTTTCAACTGAAAATCCTACAAGAACCTCCTTAATGATACGCTTTTGGTAATCGTATGGCTCATAAAAGACCTTGTTCTTTCCAGCATTCTCGTTGTTCACGAGATCGTAAAGTTGGTCGAAGAATTCTTGATCAAGAGAATCAAAGTCTTTTGCCAGAATCTGAAGATTTTCTTCGTGTTTATCAGAGAGATTACTCACTGCAAAAGAATTGGCAACTGTACAACAATAGTCGCAATAACGGCCGTCAGACCAGAATTTGGTGAGTTCTTCGTAGGTTGGTTTAACTCTGCCGGAGCGGAATTTACACTGGTAAGCAATAGACTTTCCTTCATTTGTAATAATAAGGCCGTCAACGCCACTATCTTGGTGTTGTTTATTGCCAAGCTTAAAAGCTTTTCTGTATTTGTCAGGAATATCTGCAGATGGGTATATCTCTGCTATTTGATACATTTGTTTCTTTATGGTAAAGTACGCAAATGTAAACTCTTCAAAAACGTTACCTCTCGCTTTTGCAGTTGGCAAAGCTTCTATGGCCTTTTCCAAAGAAGGCCAATCTGAGTAGTGTTTTTTTAATAAGTTGGAGTATATCATAATCTACTTGATAATTTGAAGTTCAATTACAGATTCTCTCATTAGATTGTTATAATTTGTGTTCAGGATATGCATTTGTTGAGAAGATGAACGGATTTTGCGCGCATGATATATGTTACAAACTTTGTAGCCATATTTTTCTGCTATTTCTGCTAAAAGCAAGTCGGTTGGTACCAAAATGCCTTTATATCCGGAATTTGCAACTACAATATAACATTTTGCCTTGTTGACGAGGATTTTAGATAAATTCTTAATCATCGATTCCATGTCATCAAAATATCCTCTAATCATATCTGGAATATTTTTGTTCCAGATGTTGAAAGATGATATTAGTGAAGCTATTGTGTCCACATCTTTATTGCTGTTTGAAAATTCATGACTGAATTTAGAATTCACATGTGAGCGCAAGGCTATTGATCTAAATCGCTCAAAGTCATCGTAGGATTTGACAAAGCCTCCAATCCAAAATTCAAGTTTATACACTTCACAGTAGTCAAAACAGTTTGCATAAGGTGGCGAAAATACGCACAGTCCGATAGGCATGTCTTTTACTTTGTTAAAAGCCTCTTCAGTTATCATAGACCCCAAAATGATCTTATTCTCTTTGTCTTCGTTTGACATCCGGATGTCAGATAACATTTCGGATGCCTTGTCCAAATAGAGTCGGACCAAATCCGGTACAGCCTTGTAATTCTTTTTAAATTTTAAGCCATTGCCATCCTTAATTTTTAAGGAGCATTTGTCTATTATCGAAATAAGAGCAAGCCTAAAGAAATCTTGGACTGCATCATTGTTTATACCATCAACAAAGAAACGGATCTTGAGCAGAATATCGAGTACGTCTTCTGTAAAAGAAGTCTCTATGACACGCCCACCTTCAATCTCTACTTTGGAGTCCGGCAGAGTGAAACTTTCCAAATATTTTTTTATCAGAGCAATTTCTTTGGGTGTGTAATGATGTGTCTTGGCTTTTGCCGTTAATATCGCCATTGGATTTACATCAAACCCAATAGTCTTGTAACCACGATTTACTGATGTAAGGTTCGTTGTGCCAACACCGCAAAAAGGATCTAAAATATAATGCTCCTTTAGTGGCTTGGCTTCGTCGATGATATGTTTGACAAGTAATTCTGAATAGCCTTGTTTATAATCATACCATTTGTGTTTAGGAACAACCAAGTTAGCCTTGAAATTAACAAGACCTTCATAGTAGCTTCCGTCAACAACATTGTATTTTGATACAAGGCGTTCGATTATTCTCTGATAATCAGGAAGCTTTACGTCAAATAACTCTTGATTTATTATGGTTTTAGATTCACTTGTTCGCATTATCTGTATCGTAAAGCTTTGATAAATATTTTTTATTGAAATGGGAGTATAAATGATGAATACCCTTTGTTCTGAGATATGTTTTTGCAAAGGCGTCTATTAACGGTATTGCATCCACAAACATCTGCAATATCATTTCATTTCTATTCTCATCACTGCAACTGATGTCCTTTAGAAAGATATTATCAATGTCATAAATAAAATCTTCCTCCGTTGTATACACTTTCACAGGAATGCTATCAACCTTTTTGAAGGTATAGATAAAATCCCCATAAGGGGAGCCTTTTGCTTTTGTGTGCGCTGTTTGGCGGTAATTTTTAACTCCATCCTGAAAATACATCCTGTCAAATGTAAATCCGGATTTTAGGATTGAAAATAGCAGTGCCAGCCATGAGCATATGTCTTTGTTGTTAAACGTCAAAGACAAATACCTCATAGGTTTGAGAACCCTATATGCATTCTTAAACACTTCATATAGATTGTTCTCATAATCATATTGGCTCTTGGCTCCGTTAAATCCTTTTTTTCTATTAGCAACCGCTTCAAGTTCAAAGATTGGATAACGCTCATAAAGGTCTTGGTTCCAGGGATACCAGAAATGAGACAACTCTAAATATTGCACATTGCTGCCATAAGGAGGGTCTGTGATTATGGCATCCACACTGCTCTCTGGTACATCCGTATGGCCGATAGGGGCGTTATAAAGCAGAACATTAGCTCTGTTTTCCAATAGATCTTTAATGGATTTTGTTCTTACCGGTATATAATTTATGCCGTTGTTATACTTAATAGAAGCCAAGACTTTGGCAACAGATTTGTCAAATGCCGGAATAATTGAAACTTCGCAGAATTGATTTGGAATCCAATAAGCATGTTTGCTCCATGTCGTTGGGGATCCTCCTTGCCATGCCGCATTTGTAAATGACATTATATTGCAGTCTTTCAGGATATTGCTGAAAACAATTCTGACAAGTTCGTATTTTTCAGTTCCAAGTTTTTCCTCCAACGAATTTATTCTATTTTTGAGGAGCAACAAAATCATCAGGTTCCTTTTAGTAAAGAAATCCTGAAAATACAAAATCCCTTTTTTGGCAAGGCCGTCTTCAAACTGACGGTCCCAGTCCATAGGTATAAGGTCGCGCGGTATATTGATATGATGACCAATGATTTCTTTTTTCAGAAATTTGATATGCGACTTAAAACGCACCATGTCGTCCTCCTCGAAATGCTTCGTGATTCGAGTTCTATTGGCTGCATTAATCAGAAATATATACTGAGGTTCCAATCTTTCACAAGATGTGATATCAATTTCCCCCTCGCTGTTTAGTTCACAATATTTATTTGAACACCGGTATTTGCCATTCTTTATTTTCAGGTCATTGGCAAGTGGAGAAGGCCTGCCACACTTTGGACATCTGATTGTCAGGGCCATTTCAGCCCAAGATATATCATATCTCTGATTGTCCAGTTCAAAGAACATATAGTCCTTTACCAAAGTTTCAAGGTAGCAACGTAACTCTCTAAAACACTTTTCAAGAACTTCTATATCTTCAGACTTCTTGATCATGTTTCTTACAATAAACGTGGATAGAGGGTTTAAATCGCATCCGATGACGCGCCTGTCTTGAGTCACACCTTCATATATAGTGACACCTCCACCACAAAAAGGGTCGAGAATAATCTCACCCGGGGAAGTGAAATTTTCAATAAGCTGGTTAAATACGTTGTGAGGGCGACGAGCAAAATACTTGTGAATTTTGTACGGTGGTGTATGCGCCTTTGCAACTATTGGAGTATATGTGAATGATGGCATGATTATAGTACTTTGGTAATTTCATTTATGGCCTTTTAAGAACGATTCTTTTTTGAAACTATCGTGCAAAATTAGAAAATTCCGTTTGATTAACTAAGCAATGCGATGTAATTTGTTTCGTTTTGGTATTCACTTTTAATTATTTCTCTTCGCGGTTTGCATTTCTTGCAGAAAAAAGCGAAATTTGCGACGCTTTTAAACTGAACTTTATTAACACCTTTAAATAATTAAAAGAAATGACTAAAAGTGCATTACAAATTGCAAGGGCTGCTTATCAGCCCAAACTTCCGAAAGCGCTGAGAGGTACTGTAAAAGCAGTGGCTGGTGCAGCTACTCAGTCGGTAGCCGATCAGGAAGATATCAAGAAACTGTTTCCCAATACCTATGGAATGCCTTTGATTAAGTTCGAAGCTACTGATGAGGCTGTTAATTTCCCTGCTATGAACGTGGGTGTTATCCTCTCCGGTGGTCAGGCTCCCGGTGGACACAATGTAATTTCCGGTATCTTCGACGGTATTAAGAAATTGAACAAAGACAGCAAACTGTACGGTTTCATTCTGGGTCCCGGCGGCTTGGTAGATCATAATTACATGGAACTGACTGCTGATATCATTGACGAATACCGCAATACGGGTGGTTTCGATATTATCGGTTCAGGCCGTACTAAGCTGGAAAAAGAAGACCAGTTTGAAAAAGGTCTGGAAATTCTGAAAGAACTGAACATCAAGGCGCTGGTTATTATTGGTGGTGACGACTCTAATACAAATGCCTGCGTGTTGGCCGAGTACTATGCTGCCAAGAATTGCGGTGTGCAGGTTATCGGTTGTCCGAAAACTATCGACGGTGACTTGAAGAACGAAATGATCGAGACCTCTTTCGGATTTGATACAGCTTGTAAGACCTATTCTGAAGTAATCGGTAACATCCAGCGTGACTGTAACTCGGCACGTAAGTACTGGCACTTCATCAAACTGATGGGCCGTTCTGCTTCTCATATTGCTTTGGAATGTGCTTTGCAGGTACAGCCTAATATCTGTATTGTTTCTGAGGAAGTTGAAGCAAAGAATATGTCTTTGGATGATGTAGTGACTTATATCGCTCAGGCCGTTGCCAATCGTGCTGCAAAGGGACATAACTTCGGCACCGTTCTTATTCCCGAAGGTCTGGTAGAGTTCATTCCTGCCATGAAGCGTCTGATTGCGGAACTGAACGACTTCTTGGCTGCTAATGCGGAAGAATTCTCTCACATCAAGAAATCACATCAGCGTGATTATATCATCAGCAAGCTTTCTCCGGAAAATGCAGCAATCTATGCCAGTCTTCCTGAAGGCGTTGCACGCCAGTTGACACTGGATCGCGACCCGCATGGAAATGTACAGGTATCTCTTATCGAAACAGAAAAGCTTCTGTCCGAAATGGTTGCTACTAAGTTGGCTCAGTGGAAGGAAGAAGGTAAGTTTGTAGGTAAGTTTGCTGCACAGCATCACTTCTTCGGTTATGAAGGACGTTGCGCTGCTCCGTCTAACTTCGATGCAGACTATTGTTATTCTTTGGGTTATGCTGCTTCTGCACTGATTGCTAACGGCAAGACCGGTTATATGTCATCCGTACGCAACACTACTGCTCCTGCTGAAGAATGGATTGCAGGCGGTGTGCCCATCACAATGATGATGAACATGGAACGTCGTCATGGCGAAATGAAGCCGGTAATCCAGAAAGCTTTGGTGAAGCTGGATGGTGCTCCTTTCAAGTCATTCGCCGCTCAGCGCGACCGTTGGGCTATAGAAACAGACTACGTTTATCCGGGGCCTATCCAGTACTTCGGTCCTACGGAAGTTTGTGACCAGCCTACTAAGACTTTGCAACTGGAACAAAGTAAATAAAATCTTAACAGCCAATTGCAGTCTTTGCTGTAATTGGCTGTTTTGTTTTTAGTAGATGCTTATTTAGTTTAAAATATTTGCATGCCTCCCAAAACTAATACCGCTTCCCGTCGTAAGCCTGTCTCACGTCGTGCTTCTTCTTCCCGAAAAAAGAAACAGGCAACGTCTCGCACCATGCCTGTATGGTTGCGCAATCTGTTGGCATTTGGCATTGTTGCGGTATTTTCTGTTGGATTTTATTGGTTTTTTATTCGTCCTTACGCCTATCGTTGGAAGCCTTGCTACGGATTGAAAGGCTATGGGGTATGTATGCCTTGCAGTTACGAAGTGCATGGCATTGATATTTCCCATTATCAGGGTGTTATAGATTGGAATAAGCTCCTTCGTAATAAGGAGACAAAGTTTCCTATACACTTTATCTTTATGAAAGCTACCGAGGGCGGTGATCATGGGGATGAAACTTTTACCGAAAATTTCGGCCAGGCACGAAAATACGGCTTTATCCGGGGCGCTTATCATTACTTTCTGCCTAAGACAGACGCACATAAACAGGCCGATTTCTTTATTAACACTGTGCAATTGATGAAGGGAGATCTTCCGCCCGTTCTTGATGTGGAAACTACGGGAAAGAAATCACCGCAGGAACTGAAGGCTGCTGTTAAAACGTGGCTCGACAGAGTGGAGGCACATTATGGCGTAAAGCCGATTCTTTACACTTCCTATAAATTCAAGAAGCGTTATTTAAACGATTCTATTTTCGATTCTTATCCTTATTGGATAGCCCATTATTACGTTGATTCCGTAAAGTATGAAGGTAAATGGCACTTTTGGCAACATACCGATGTGGGCAATGTTCCGGGCATTGAAGAAGAAGTCGATCTGAATGTCTTTAATGGTACATTGGAGGAATTGCTTGGTATGACTTTGCGGTAGTTAACTTCATAGATGCAAGAAGTTAACTTTTAAGTATATACTTAGTTAACTTCTTCACACCTGTTTAGTTAACATCTTATCTGTCTTGATGTTAACTTTCTGTTGCTATTGTCTTTTGCAGTTTTTTATTCTGTGCTTTTATCTTTTTCTTGTACATAATAATTCTTGTTTTAATACAAATAATTAACGACGCAAAATGTCATGAATGACGAAGTCCACTTTTCATAAGGAAGTGGGCGAACTTTGAATTAAATTAGATAGCGGAAAATATGTGTAATTGTTGGCAATTATTTGTATTTCAGAGAAATATGTGAATGATAAAAAGTGTTTTTTAAACGTTCGTTTAATGGACGCAAAGATAACCTGTATTTTTGAAACAAGCAAAATGTTCAATAAAAATATTTTCATAAATTATCGGTTATAGGCATAACGTATTGTTTATTAGTTCATTGAACCGAACTTCATCAATCCTTATTTTTTGCAAATTTCTAAGTGTTTCTTCCCCTTCTCTTTTCTAAAATATTGACGTTTTTTAAACGAACGTCTAAAAAACAGTTTTTGTGTTATAATCCGTTTGTTTACAGTAGTTTACTCGTACAAAAATGTACAACTACAGAGCAATCATAGGTGAGAGGGGCACAAAGCTTGCCGTATTCTATATAAAGTGTCTGCAATTGATTGGAATTCAAGCATCTGCGAGGGTTTCAAAGCCCCGGGAGAACGCCCTTTTCTGAAACTGGCCTATAAATGGAAACAGAGAAAGAGACCGAATTATGGTATGCCATGCGTGCCACCTACCGCAGAGAGCCGGATGCTGTACGCTTACTTGGCAAGGAGAATATGGATTGTTTCGTCCCCATGCAGTATAAGGTGACGGTTAAGAAAGGCAAGAAGGTCCGTATTCTGGTTCCTGTGATACACAATCTGATATTTGTTCATGCCTGTCCTTCTGCTCTGAAACGTGTCAAGTCTAAAGTTACTTATTTACAATATATCACCGATACCCGCAGTGGTGAGAAAATCATCATCCCGGATAATGAGATGCGTCGTTTCATAGCAGTGGCGGGGACTTACAGCGACCAGCTTCTGTACTTCCAGCCCGAAGAGGTAAACTTATCCAAAGGAACAAAAGTCCGTATCACAGGTGGTGACTTCGAGGGTCAGGAAGGTATCTTTCTGAAAGTGAAGGGAGCACGTGACCGTCGTGTTGTCATTGAGATTCAGGGTGTGATTGCCGTTGCCATGGCTACTATCCATCCTGAACTGATAGAAGTAATCAAATAATTGATTGTAGATCGTTTTACAGTTGTCAATTCATAACTCATAATTTATAATTCATTATGTCTCTTTCTGAAGAAACTCTTTCCCTTCAGCGTGCCGCGCACGACCTGATGTATTTGGGTATGGACGGCAGTCCCGTCTACAGCGATGATCTTTCCCGTCGTAATGGTGAGGTTTACCGTATGACCACAGCTTTGTATAATTCCGGCTTCAAAGGTTCCACTGTTGAAGAACAGGCTAATGTCTGCCTTGCTCTTCTGATGGGCTACAATGCTTCGTTTATTGATCATGGTGAAAAGCAGGAACATATTCAGGAGATTTTGAATCGCTGTTGGGATATTCTTGAAGTTCTTCCCGCATCACTATTGAAGCTTCGTTTGCTTACTGCTTGCTATGGTGAAGTTTATGATGAGCCTTTGGCTGATGATGCACGTAAAATTATTGCTGGTTGGGATGAGAAATCGCTTACTAATGAACAGCAAGAAGCCATTGAAGAGTTCCAGAATGTGGTGGATAACCCCTATCCGTGGGAAGAGGTGAAAGAGTAGAGTTCTCGTAGAGTGGCACTTTAGAAGTGTAATGTAGAACATTAGAGTAATAGAGTAGAATTCTGAAAAAGTTAGGTGAAGGTTATTTCCATGAAACACGTGTCCGCATGACGAACTTTGAGAAAGCTTATTGAGTGGTTTTCCATTGTTGAGTGTTTTTGTGATATTTCGTCATAAATACGTCGCGAAGTTGGGAATGATTTCTCGTATTTCATAATTTCTTGTTTTACCTCTATGGAGTAAACAAAATGTAGATATTTAAATGAAACAAACTTCATTGGTGTGAGTTGTTACGTGTGAATGTTCAAACAATTAAGAATAATTTCGCTCTCAATGTCGAATTGAGAGATTTTTTGGCCTTGTTACAGGAGGTGATAAAGGTATGCAGTATTTCTTTGATAGATCGCGCTGTGTGCCAGTGCACCGGAATGAGTAACTTATGCCAATTAAAAAGAAGTCCCGATTTAGGCTTTTATCTGTGTTAATGGTGTAATCTGATGATACATAGATAAAATCCTGTCACGTTACGATTACGAAGCACTGTTGATTGGGCTGAAAGAGTTGTGTGAACGTCTTTGGCCGAATTGCTGCAACAGATAATGTTGCTTGGCACTCTGTTATCGTAGCTGTACGACTTTTCCTTTATGCGTGTGTGTAGTAAACACACGTCTTGGGTTTGTTTTGGGACGTTTTTCCCTTTTATATGTGTAAGTATAGATGTAAAAGAAAGGTTATGCACACGTGGTGATAGGTTGGCATAGGGCTTTTTGTTGATGTTATAAAAAATAATATTTTTTATATTGTTATTTTTTTTAGAAAATAAGCTCCACTTTTTGAAAACTTTTGTAAGCATCCAAAATGGTCATATTACACAAGGCGATTATAAGACTGACTTTCACTGCTGTAATTTAAAACATAATAATATATAGTTTAATTACTAATATGAAGCCTTTCATTAGTGATATAGTGTATACTTTTTCAGCACAAATTTTATCTTTTGTTTTAAGTTTTTTACTTGCTTTGTTTGTGCCAAGAGTTTTGGGTGTAGAAGGTTATTCTTATTGGCAACTATTTTTATTTTATACATCATATGCTGGCTTTTTTCATTTAGGATTGACGGATGGAATATATTTAAAATATGGTGGAAAGAATCTATGTGAAATTAGCAATGAAATTTCTGGGCAGTTTTTGATATTTATTGTCTATATCTTTTTAATAGCATTTGCTTTAAATTATTTACTAGCATTAGAATCTGTAGAGAATAATCGGGAATTAGTATATAGGTTAATTGTCATTGATGTTGTTTTATCAAATATATTAGGCTTTTGGATTTATTTATATCAAGCAACTGGACGAATAAAAACTTTTGTTAAAATTATTTTGTTTGATAAGCTGATATTGTTATTTTTTATTCTAATTCTTATTATATGGGGTATAAATAATTACTCTTTGTATATATATGCTTGTTTAACTTCTAAATTAATTTCTTTATTGTATTGTTTAGCCACAATAAGGGATTTCTTTACTGTCAAAGTTCATTTTTCCAAATATCTATTGTGTGAATATTTTGATAATATTCGTGTGGGTGTCAATTTGCTTTTTGCAAATATAGCAAGTCTTTTATTGATTGGTGCAAGTCGGTTTATAATAGATAAATATTGGGGATTAATTGTTTTTGGGAAAGTTTCTTTAATGTTATCTGTTGTTAATTTCTTTATTGTATTTTTATCTCAAATAGGGATTGTCATGTTTCCACTCATTAAAAAAATGAATGAGCAAAATAGAAATATGATATATGTATCTTCCTATTTATTGATAGACGTTTTCTTTTTATCTGTGTTATTATTCTATTTACCTATCAACTACATATTAATTCGTTGGTTACCACAATATGAAGACAGTATAGGCTATTTGATTTTTTTATTACCAATATGTATTTTTGAAGGGAAAAATCAAATATTGCTTAATCCGTATTTGAAATCATATAGAAAGGAACGATTATTTTTGTATGCTAATTTATTAGCGCTTGCTGTGTCTTTAATATGCTCATTGTTGGGAGTGTATTTAAATAGTATTAATATCGTATTACTTTCCATATTAACATCGATAGTAATTAAAAATATCATAACAACCATATATCTTAACAAAATATTTGAATTAAAATTATTTGAAAGTTCATTATTTGCAATTATATATGTAGCTAGTTTCATATTTTTAAATGCAAAAGAAATGTCAATTCTTTCGTTTATAGTATGTTTACTACTATATTCTGTTTTTATAATGAAAAACAGAATACAAATTAAAAGAGCTTTTCTGATAATAAAAAATCATTATAAATGATTTATGTATTCCTTTTCTTGTTACTTTTATATAGCGTCATCCGTTATGATGTTAATGGGAACATACAAAATCGATTGTATTATTTCTATTATATCGTTTTGTTATTAGCATTTGTTTCAGGATTAAGTTATAGGTTAGGTGCTGATACAGTTGTGTATATGGCAGAATATGATGAATACGAATCTTTATTTAATTCGCATTGCCAAAATTTTAATTTTCTAAATGAAGGACGGCAATTAGGTTGGGTACTTTTTTTATCCATGGTTAAAACTATAGGAGGAAATTTTTCTTTTCTAAAAATGTTATGTTCTCTTTGGATAAATCTTGTATATGCAAATTTTATATTTAAGCATACAAAATATATATTTACAGCATTATTGTTATACTATTTTGCTTTCTATACAAATTCCAATTTTGAGATTATGAGAGAAAGCATTTCCATATCTTTCTTCTTATTGGCATTTGATGATTTTTTGCAAAAGAAATGGCTAAAATATTATTTATATGTAACAGTCGCATTTTTGTTTCACGAATCTGCAATATTCTTATTTTTATTACCTTTATTCTCTAATTTAAATATAGCAAAGCACTTCATTTTATATGGCTTGATAGTATTATTTATTGCATTCTATAATTTTGATTTAAATATGATTCTTGCCAACTTATTATATGTAGATGTGAAAGCTTTGGATAAGTTGGAAGGATATTTGCTTTCAGAAAATTATGGTACCAGTAGCAATATATCCACTATAAAATATTTATTGATATGTATATCATGCGTATTACCTCTGTTTTCTTTCTATGTTTTATTTAAGAATAATATCCGTAAAGAATATGCTTTTTTTGCTATTTTGTATACATTCATATGTGCACTGATGTATAAAATGCCAATATTTCTACGATTTAACAATTATATCATTATTATTATTTTGATTTTATATGTTGATGTGTTTGTTTTAATATCGAAAAAAGTCTTTAGTACTAAATATATAAAATGGGCATTTTTATTTTTTGTATTGTGTTATTGTATGTATAAGTCAACATACTATATGAGTTCGACTATGTGTCCCGATAGTGTGAAAAAATATTCTAGATATTATCCATATAGTAACATATTTACAAAAAAATTAGATGAGCAACGGGAATTAAGCCATAGAACAAATTTGAACAGATAAGGATGCTTTCAAACAGAATATTGAGATTCGTTTTATTATGCGGTAGATTATTGGGTATATTATTAAGTATAGTGGTACCATTTCCTCTTTGCAATAAGATTAAGTCAATGCGGAATATTGTATATTCAAGTTATATGTCTGTCGTGTTTAGAAAATGTGGTAAAAATATATTGATAACTTATCCTGTCTACATGTTAAAGGGAGGAAAAAATATTAGTCTTGGTGAAAATGTTTTTATTGGGAGAAATATAGTTTTAACTGCGTGGACTGGATATAGAGATAAAAAATATAATCCGCAAATAGTGATAGGAAATGGTACTAGCATAGGCGATGATTGTCATATCACATCTACTAATAGAATTATAATTGGTAATAACGTATTAATAGGACGCAGGGTGTTAATTACAGATAATTCTCATGGTCAGTGCATATATGAGGATCTTCTTATTGAACCTTTAAATAGAGACTTATATTCCAAAGGAGGGATTGTAATAGATGATCATGTATGGATTGGTGAAAAAGCAACCATATTATCAGGGGTTCATATTGGAAAAGGAGCTGTTGTGGCAGCGAATGCAGTTGTTACTAAAGATATTTCGGCTTACACTGTCGTGGCTGGATGTCCTGCTAAGATAGTGAAAATATTAAATAATAACAATATATGAAAGCGAAAGTTATTGCATTTTATCTACCTCAATTTCACCCAATACCAGAAAATGATTCCTGGTGGGGTAAAGGGTTTACAGAATGGACGAGTGTTGGTAAGGCCAAGAGATATTATCGTGGACATTATCAGCCACGTGTCCCTGCGGATTTAGGTTATTACGATTTGCGTTTGCCTCAGATCCGCGAGGAACAAGCAATCTTAGCAAAAGAGGCGGGAATTGCAGCTTTTTGCTATTGGCATTATTGGTTTGGCAAGGGTAAGGAACTATTGGAATATCCTTTAAAAGAGGTTGTACGTTTACAAGCTCCTAAATTCCCTTTTTGTTTAGGGTGGGCAAATCATTCATGGTATAATAAATCATGGAATTCTGATAAACAAACAATTATTCCCAAGCTATTAATAGAGCAGACATATCCAGGAAAGGAAGATATAGTCAACCATTTTAACACGATGTTGCCAATGTTTAAGGATGAAAGGTATTTCAAAATACATGGGCGGTTGTTATTTTTGATTTATTCTCCTGTTGATATACCTAATTTTGATCAGTTTAAGACTATATGGAATGATTTAGCTGTAAAAAACGACTTGCCAGGTTTTTATTTTATTGCTAATCTTGAGGATCTATCTTTAGTTAAAAAAGAAGAAATAAAAAAGTATGATGCGATTTCATTATGTAGACTATATTCATCATGGAATATTGAAGGGAATATAATAAATAGATATTATCGAAAAATCACAAGAAATGTTTCACGATTATTAGGATATCCATTAAACCGAACTGCATATAAGAATGCAATTTTGAAAATAGACTCGTCATTATATGAGCAGGAAAACATTTTTCCTAATATTATTCCGTGCTGGGATAATTCCCCAAGAAGGGGACCTGGAGCTTATATTTATGATAACTCCACTCCTGAACTATTTAAGAAACATGTAGATATGATTTTAGAAAGAATTAAAAATAAAAAAGAGGAGGATAAAATAATATTCTTGAAATCTTGGAATGAATGGGCTGAAGGAAATTATATTGAACCGGATTTAAAGTGGGGTAAAGCGTATATAAAGGCATTGAGAAGTTCATTAGAAGGGAAATAAATGTATAAAAATTGAAATATGAATATTGTATTATTGACAGCTGGAGGGACTGGTACACGGATGCATCAAGACATTCCTAAACAATTTATTCACATAAAAAATAAACCTATTTTAATATATACATTAGAAGCATTTCAGTATCATCCTAGTATTGATGCTATAATTGTGGTTGGATTGGAAAAATGGATTGATATTATATGGGCATATGCAAGACAATATAATATAACAAAATTGAAATGGGTTGTCTCAGGTGGAAATAGTGGGCAAGAATCAATAAAAAATGGATTACAAGAAATATATAAGCACTGTTCTTCTAATGATGTAGTCATGGTACACGATGGAAATAGGCCAATGGTTAGTCAGGAGATTATTTCAGATAGTTTAGCAAAACAAAAAGAATATGGGAGTGCGGTAGCTGTTGTTCCATGTGTAGAAGTGGTGTTTAAATCTGAAGACAGAATATCATCTGTTATAAATATTCCACGTGATCAGTTATTAAGATCACAAACTCCACATACATATACTTTAGAGAAATTAATGTGGGCACACAGGGAAGCTGAATTGCGTGGTATAAATGATGCTGTAGCATCTTGTGATTTAATGTGCCGTTTAGGAGAAAAGGTGTATTTTTCTAAAGGATCAGAACGAAATTTAAAGATAACAACGCTTGATGATATTGAAATTTTTACTTCTTTATTAAATTATAGAAAAGAAGAGGGCCTAAAATAATATCAAATATGAATAATTATTTGAATGAAGAACTAAAAAAGGTTGCTGAAAAACTTCCTTTTACGGAGTTGAAAAATAAGTCTATACTGATTACTGGGGCAACAGGTTTGATATGTTCTTATATCGTTGATATATTGATGTATTTGAATCTGTATAATGATGCAAATATAAGAATTATTGCAATGAATAGGAATAAAACAATGGCTATGAAACGTTTTTCTATATATTGGAATAATTCTTTATTTTATTATATTCAACATGATGTTGCAATCCCGGTTTCTGTAGAAATTCCCATAGACTATATCATTCATGGGGCAAGTAGCGCTTCTCCTGCAAAGTATGTATCTCATCCTATTGATACAATGAAGGCTAACATTGAAGGAGTAGTTAATATGTTGAATTTAGCTGAGGTTTCTCATGCTAAACTACTTTATATCTCTTCCGGTGAAGTATATGGAGAAAGCGATGGTAATGATTTTATTGAGTCGTATAGTGGTCCAATAGATCCATTACTTACACGCTCTTGTTACCCCATTAGTAAACGGGCGGCAGAAACAATGTGTATAGCATACCAAGAGCAAAAAAATGTAGAAGTTGTTATAGCAAGACCATGTCATATTTATGGTCATACGATGATGGAAAATGATGATAGAGCAGTATCTCAATTTATAAAGAATGCTTTGCGGCATGAAGATATAATAATGAAAAGTAAAGGAATGCAATTACGCTCTTATTGTTATATTGCAGATTGTGCTACCGCAATTTTTACAATATTACTATATGGAAAATCGGGTAATGCGTATAATGTAGCTAATAGAGATAGTGTTATTACAATATCTGAATTAGCAAATAGAATAGCAAAAGTAGCAGGTCAAAAGGTTATAATACAAACAGCAACAGATATAGAGTCAAAGGGATACTCTTCCGTTACAAAGGCGGTACTTGATCCTTCGAAAATAGAACAATTAGGATGGAAACCGTTATATTCTATTGAGGATGGAATTAGTCAGACGATTTACGTATTAAGTAATTTATAAGTATATGAAATTGATAAATTATATAAATAAAGCATTACCAGGTAATGCTTTTTATGAACCATCAGAAGAAGATAATAAACGAATGAAAGAATGTCTTTTGTCCATATATAAAGATATAGATACTGTTTGCAAAAAAAACAACTTGCTTTGTATGTTGGCAGGTGGTAGTGCTTTAGGGGCGATAAGACACCATGGATTTATTCCTTGGGATGATGATATTGATCTGCTAATGCCTAGGAAGGACTATAATATATTTATATCCATATTTGAAGAGGCCATGGGAGAGGATTATTACATAATTGGTCCGTATTCGAAGAGAAGTAATTATTTTGTGCAAGTTGTTAAAAAAAGTACTGTAGTTAGATATGTAAATTCCATAGAAGATTCTGGTATACATATTGATATATTCCCTATTGATAATGTTCCTAACAATGTAATAGCTAGGTATTTTAAGCATTACTTAGCAATTATATTCAGAGGTATACTATTCTCTGTAAAAGCATTTAGAGCTAAAGACTCAGATTTTAAAAGATTAATGCATAATAAGATTGGAACTATTATTATCTATTGGATAGTTAATCTAGTAGGTTTACTTTTCACAGTTGCCCCTATTCGTATATGGTCAAATCTGTGTGATAGAATTATTTCAAGTAGAAAAAGTTCGAAATATTCTACTGTTGCAGTTGGTCGTAAATTATACTTAGGAGAAATGCTAGAAACAAAAAGCTTTGTACCGCCACATCAAGCAGAGTTTGAAGGATTAAATGTATTAATTCCAAGAGACTATGATAGATATCTGCAAAATTTATATGGGGATTATATGACTTTGCCACCAATAGAGAAGCGGGAGACTCATTCTTATAGTAAATTGATTATTAATTAAGTCGCATATTTTTATAATTATAACTTATGTACTTTTTTAAAAAACTTAAGAAGTGTTGACGGGGAGTTATTTAATAATTCCCTAATAAATCAATTTTTACTACAAAAGAGTGGATCGATTTTATAGCCGAAGATTCTAAAGCTAAACCATATATTTTGGAGATTTTTAAAGGTGGGGAATTTATAGTTTTTTTTCAGCATTAGTTGTTAGGAAGTTTGGATTAAAAATAGTAGGAAGTCAATTTGTAGGTTGGAGTACTTCTTACATGGGATTAGATGTAGTTGATCCCTCCCAAAAAACTGAAATCCTGCAAAAGCTTATACCTTTTGTTATGAAAGATGCCTCTTGTGTATACTTACAAATTTGTGACAGAGATTTTGATAAAGAGGAACTGGAGTTAATATAATATCAATGCATCTATAAGAATGGTTGAAACTTTAGAGTTAGGAATAGAAGTGGATGATGCACTGCAATACAAGAGAATGAAAAATGATTGTAGGAATTTTATTAAATAATTTGAGCGGAGAGGAGTAACGATAGAAGAGGCTATTCCTAATGATGCATTTGCGGAGGAGTTCTATGAACAATTGATAGATGTTTTTGCAAAGCAGAACTTAGTTCCGACATATACAGTTGATAAGGTAAAATACTTACTTAAACACCTATCGAAAGTTAATAATGTCTATTGTTTGAGAGTGCTTGATCTAGAAGGGAAAAGTATTGCAACGTCAATTTTCCCAGGCTTTAATAGAAAAATGTTTTTGGGGTGGAGCAAGTCTAAGAGAATATCAACATTACATGCCTAATGAGTATATGATTTATACAGCTATACGTTACTGGAAAGAACGCGGTTGTACGGAATTTGATATGGTAGGTAATCGAAGTTATAAGAAAAAATTTGGTTCATTAGTTACTAATTATCCTTGTATAATGGTTCCGAAATATAGAATTCTTTTAAGATTGAAGGACTTAGCAGCTTATTTGTATTATTTTTCTGGAAAGTTGTTTTGGTTATTTCATGTAAAATGATGAATTATATAGTAAAAAATAATATAACTCCATTATGTTTTCTTCCTTCTGGCGATCTAATATGTTACCAATACGGTAAACTAATAATCATAAGAGATGAGAAGATTATTACAAAATATGAAATAATTAGGAGTAAGAAAGAAAGATATATTGGAAGAATTAATCTCTTTTTTCGTCTTTTTAGATTGGGCGTTCGTGTTGCAGAAACAATTGATGATAAACGGGTCTTATTGAATGTTGGCAATCATATTTATGAATATGATTTTTTGACTAAAAAGCTATCAGAAGGATATTATATTGGGAAGGGAATACGCCCTTTGATTCTTACAAATGTAAAAAATATAAAAGGGTTTGATGATTGTATTTGTTTTGGAGGATATAGGGATAATATGGACAAGGAACCTGTCCATATTTATAAAAGAGCCGGAATTGATAAATGGGATATAGTTCATACTTTTAAATCAGGAGAAATCAATCATGTTCATAATATTGTAGCAGATTCATATCGTGACTGTCTATGGGCATTTACGGGAGACTTTGATGAAGCTTCTGCAGTATGGAAGATTACGAATAATTTTAAAAAAGTTGAACGAGTACTTTGTAATAATCAAAAGTATAGAGGATGTGTAATTTTTCCAGTAAATGAAGGATTGTTGTATGCTACTGATGCCCCATTTTCACAAAATTATATATATTTGATGAAAGAAGATTTCTCAATGGAAACTATTTGTCAGATTGATGGCTCTTGTATATATGGTTGTCAAATTGGTAATAAGTTTGCTTTTTCTACTACTGTAGAGCCCGATGGACGTAATAATAGTATTTTAAATTTGTTGATTAGCCGTAAGAGGGGAGAGGGTATTAAAGATATGTATTCTCATCTTTATGTTGGATCTGCTATAGCTGGTTTTAAGGAAGTCTATAAAGAAAAAAAAGATATATGGCCATATCTATTTCAGTTTGGTGTAATTCGTTTTCCTTACGGGCTTAATTCAACAAGCAAGCTTTATTTTCAGCCTGTGGCAACTAATAAGCACGACCTTGATTTGATGATAATTGATATTAATATATAATGATGAAATTAATAATAACACATAAAGATTAAAATACATGTCAATTTTTAAAGACAAAGTCCTCCTTATAACTGGGGGCACAGGTTCCTTCGGTAATGCTGTTTTAAGAAGATTCTTGGATTCTGATATTAAAGAGATTCGTATTTTTTCAAGAGATGAAAAAAAACAAGACGATATGCGTCATCGTTTACAGAATCCGAAAATAAAATATTATATTGGTAATGTGCGAAACAAAACTTCTGTAGATGTTGCTATGCATGGTGTGGACTATGTGTTTTCGGCTGCGGCTTTGAAACAGGTTCCTAGTTGTGAGTTTTTCCCGATTGAGGCAACTCAAACGAATGTGATCGGAACGGAAAATGTATTGCTTTCGGCCATTGAACATGGAGTAAAGAATGTAGTAGTGCTTTCTACTGATAAGGCAGCTTATCCCATCAATGCGATGGGTATCAGCAAAGCCATGATGGAAAAGGTGGCAATAGCCAAAGGTCGTGCTTTGGGTGAGGATGCGCAGACTACCATTTGTTGTACCCGTTACGGCAATGTGATGGCAAGTCGCGGTTCTGTTATCCCCCTGTGGGTGGAGCAGATAAAAAACGGCAAACCCATTACGATAACGGATCCTAATATGACCCGCTTCATGATGACTCTGGATGATGCCGTGGATTTAGTAATTTATGCGTTTGAACATGGGCATAACGGAGATCTTTTTGTGCAGAAAGCTCCGGCCGCTACCTTGGATGTTCTTGCCCGTGCCCTAAAGGAAACATATGCACAGATAAATCCCGTTTATGGAACCACAGAAGTGAAAACTATAGGTACCCGTCATGGTGAAAAGCTGTATGAGACTTTAGTGACACGTGAAGAAATGGCAAAGGCGATTGATATGGGCGGCTATTATCGTATCCCTTGCGATACCCGAGATTTGAATTATGATAAATTCTTTACGGAAGGTAATGAAAACATAGCCCAGATAGAAGACTACCATTCTCATAATACGGTCCGTCTGGATGTGGAAGGCATGAAAACATTGTTACTGAAACTTCGTTTTATACGTGAAGACCTTGGACTGGAGGAGAAAGCTAAAACAGCGGAGATAAAGAGTGAATAAGCATTATATAAGTTAATATAGCAGGAAATAAAGTGAATAGCGCCATTTTTTCAGAAAAAAGTTTTATCTTTGTTTTAAAACTAAGGTAAACGAGATATGGCAGCGACAGTATTAAATCCGGTTCAACAACATCTATTGAAGATGTTCGCTTTTGATGGTTCGGAAGAAAGATTGATGGAAGTGAAAGAGGTGCTGACAAAGTATTTTTCTCAGAAGTTAGATGACCGTTTGAATGAATTATGGGATTCTGGAATATTAAATCAAGAGAAACTTGATGAATTAAGAAAGATTGATGTCCGTACTCTTTTAAAGAAAGATGAGTAGAATAGTCTTGGATACAAACAGCTTGGTGCAATGCATCTCTCCTAAAAGCAAATATCGTAAGATTTGGGACTGCTTTCTGGATGGAACAAACCTTTTGTGTGTATCTAATGAGATACTCAATGAGTATGAAGAAATCTTAGAACGATTGGCTGGCAAGGAAACAGCCAAAATATTTATAGAACTTATTCTAAACTCTTCTTATACGTTATTTTTTACTCCATATTATAATTTCAATCTGATAAAATCCGATCCGGATGATAATAAGTTTGTGGATTGTGCAATTGTGGCCAATGCCAAATTTATTGTGACGGAGGATCATCATTTTCATATCCTTAAGCAATATAGTTTCCCTAAAGTGGATTTTATCGGGCTGGATGATTTCTACAAACTATTGTAATCTTTCCTTTTTTCTGCGATAAACAGAATTATACCATTTATGAAAATCTTAGTAACCGGCGCCAAAGGGTTTGTCGGTCGAAACCTCGTATCCCAACTGCATAACATTCAATCGGGGAAAGCCCGCAATTATGGAATGGAAGGGAAGGAGTTGACTGTGTTTGAGTATGACGTGAACAGTGACGCCTCGGAGTTGGACGTTTATTGTCGTCAGGCGGATTTTGTGTTCAACCTTGCAGGCGTGAACCGTCCGAAAGAATCGTCGGAATTCATGAAGGGGAATTTTGGCTTTGCCTCCACATTGCTTGATACATTGAAAAAATACGGCAATACGTGCCCTGTGATGCTCTCTTCTTCCACGCAGGCTGCTCAGGATAATCCTTACGGTGAGTCGAAGCGGGCAGGAGAACAACTGATGTTTGATTATAGTAAAGAAACTGGCGCAAAAGTGCTGGTCTATCGTTTTCCGAATGTATTTGGTAAGTGGTGTCGCCCCAACTATAACAGTGCGGTGGCTACATTCTGCCATAATATAGCCCATGATTTGCCCATTCAGGTGAACGATCCTGATGTAGTGATGAACTTGGTATATGTGGATGATGTTGTGGATGAATTGCTTGCAGCGTTGAACGGCAGGGAACATCGTAAAGGGGATTATTGTGAAGTGCCTGTGGTGCATACTATAACCCTCGGTAGCATTGCAGTGTTGATAAAGTCTTTCAGGCGGATGTCTGAGAACCTGGATGTTCCTGATTTAAGTGACGCTTTTACCAAGAAACTCTATTCCACTTATCTCTCATATTTACCGGTTGAAAAGTTTCGTTATCCTCTGAAGATGAACGTAGATGAACGCGGCAGCTTTACTGAGATTATTCGTACGGCAGACCGCGGGCAATTTTCTGTGAATATCTCCAAACCGGGTATCACCAAAGGTCAGCATTGGCACCATACCAAAAATGAGAAATTTGTGGTGGTAAGCGGGCATGGTTTGATTCAGCTTCGTAAGATAGGCTGTGAAGAAATCATAGAGTTTGAGGTCAGCGGTGACAGGATTGAAGCAGTGGAAATGATTCCGGGTTATACGCATAATATTATCAACCTGAGCGAAACGGAGGATTTGGTGACTGTGATGTGGTGCAACGAGTGCTTCAATCCGGAACGTCCGGATACTTATTTTGAGAAAGTTTGAGAAGAATAAGAACAAAGGGACAACATAAAAAATGGAGATTAGATTGAATTATTCAGATATCAAGTTTCAGGAGAACGGACGCTTGAAACTCTTGATTATAGTAGGTACCCGCCCGGAAATTATTCGTCTGGCGGCAGTTATCAACAAATGCCGGGAGTATTTTGATTGCCTTTTGGCCCATACAGGTCAGAACTATGATTATAACTTGAATGGTATCTTCTTTCGTGACCTTAAACTGAAAGATCCTGATGTTTATATGGATGCTGTGGGCGATGACTTGGGGGCTACAATGGGCAACATCATCAATGCGGGCTATAAGCTGATGGTACAGACGCGGCCGGATGCTGTGTTGGTGTTGGGTGATACCAATTCCTGCCTTAGCGTAATAGGTGCTAAACGGCTTCATATTCCGATTTTTCATATGGAAGCAGGCAACCGATGCTTTGATGAATGTCTGCCGGAAGAGACGAACCGCCGTATTGTGGATATAATTTCCGATGTGAATCTTTGTTATTCAGAACATGCAAGGAGATACCTGAACGCTTCGGGGGTTGCAAAGGAACGGACTTATGTTACAGGCTCTCCGATGGCTGAGGTGTTGCATGAGAATTTGTCTGCAATCGAATCTTCGGATATTCATCATAGACTGGGCCTTCAAAAAGGCAGGTATATTCTTTTGTCTGCCCATAGGGAGGAGAATATTGATACGGAAAAAAATTTTCTTTCGTTGTTTAAGGCAGTCAATGCTATGGCAAAGAAATATGACATGCCAGTTCTCTACAGTTGTCATCCTCGCAGCAGGAAGCGTCTGGAGGCAAGTGGCTTTGAACTTGACAGCCGCGTGGTGCAGCATGAACCTCTCGGTTTCCATGATTACAACTGCTTGCAGATGAATGCGTATGCTGTGGTGAGTGATAGTGGTACGCTGCCTGAGGAAAGTTCTTTCTTTACTTCTGTGGGACATCCTTTCCCGGCGATATGTATCCGTACGAGTACAGAACGTCCCGAGGCTTTGGACAAGGGCGTCTTTGTTTTGGCGGGTATTGATGAGAGCTCACTGTTGCAGGCGGTGGATACTGCCGTAGCAATGAATGCTAACGGTGATTATGGTATTCCAGTTCCGACTTACTGTGATGAGAATGTATCGACTAAAGTTGTGAAGCTGATACAGAGCTATACAGGGGTGGTGAATAAAATGGTTTGGAGAAAATTCTGATTCGATAGGGATGAATATCTTGTTTTTAACATTGGGCTATATCTCTGATATTTCAGAACGTGGTATTTACACAGATTTAATGCGCGAATTTATTCGTAACGGGCATTCACTATATATTGTAGTTCCAGCTGAACGACGTTTTCATCAACCAACAGAATTGAGAGAAAATAGTGAGGTTAGAATCTTGAAAGTAAAGACTTTGAATATTCAGAAGACAAATTTGATAGAAAAAGGTGTCGGGACATTATTATTGGAATATCAATATCAACAAGCTATACATACATATTGGAAAGATGTAAAGTTTGACTTGATATTATATTCGACTCCTCCGATAACTTTCAATAAAGTGATAGCCTCTTTGAAAATACGATATGGAGCAAAAACTTACCTGTTATTGAAAGATATATTTCCTCAGAATGCAGTTGATTTAGGGATGTTTTCAAAGAGCAGTCTGTTTTACTGGTTATTTCGTAAGAAAGAAAAACAGCTTTATAAGTTGTCCGATTATATAGGTTGTATGTCTCCTGCAAATGTAGAGTATGTATTGAAACATAACCGTTTTGTTAATTCAAATAAAGTGGAGGTTTGCCCCAATAGCATAGAACTGAAAAAAGGTAATGAATATTTGATAGATAGAAAAACATTACTTACTAAATTAAATATTCCGACAAACAAACTATTATTTATTTATGGTGGAAATTTAGGCCGCCCGCAAGGAGTTGATTTTTTGATGGATGTAATTGAGGCTAATGAAGCAAGGGATGATACTTATTTTATCATAGTAGGTAATGGAACTGAGTATGGTCGGATAAGTCAATTTTTTGAAATCAATTCTCCCCGTAATTCTAGCCTGCTATCTTCTCTTCCCAAGGAGGAATATGATAATTTGGTAAAAGTATGCGATGTTGGTTTGATATTTCTGGACAGACGTTTTACAATTCCTAATTATCCTTCTCGTTTACTATCCTATCTTGAAAATGGAATGCCGGTATTATTTGCAACAGACTTGAATACGGATATTGGACGCATAGCCGAAACTAATGGTTATGGAATGTGGACTGAAAGTGGAGATTTGCATAGATTTATGAAGTTGGTTGATAATCTGGTATCGGATAAGGACTTGATGAAAATTATGGGTAAAAATGCTTATTCCTATTTATGTGCTAACTATACGGTACAAAATAGTTACCGGATAATAATGAAACATTTTGAGTAGTTATGTATTCTCATTTTTTGAAGCGTATATTGGATTTTCTAATTGTATTCTGTGTGTTAGTAACCATTTGGCCAATATTGTTACTTTTAATCATCTGGTTACACTTTGCTAATAAAGGTGCGGGAGTATTTTTTACTCAAGAACGCCCAGGAAAAAATAGTAAGATATTCAAAGTTATCAAATTCAAAACGATGACTGATGAATGTGATGCGAACGGTGATTTATTACCGGACGAGCAGCGCTTGACGAAGGTGGGAAAGTTTATTCGTTCTACTTCTGTAGATGAATTACCGCAATTAATAAATGTATTGAGAGGTGATATGGCTTTAATTGGTCCTCGTCCTTTGCTTCCTCAATATCTTCCTCTGTATAATAAAGAGCAAGCACGTAGACATGAAGTTCGTCCCGGTATTACGGGCTGGGCACAAGTGAACGGACGTAATGCTATTAGTTGGACAAAAAAGTTTGAACTGGATGTTTGGTATGTAGATCATTGCTCTTTTATACTTGATTTGAGAATCATTGTTTTAACAATTAAGAAAGTGTTTGTAAGAGAGGGGATCAGCTCTGAGACTTCAGCAACAATGGAATATTTTACCGGTAACAATTGAATAAATGAAAAATATATTGATTACCTCTGCAGGAAAGCGGGTTGTACTTGTAGAATTATTTAAAGAAGCTTTAAAGGCTTGTAATATTAAAGCTATGGTGTATACTACAGATATGAATCCGGCTCTAGCACCAGCTGGAATTATATCTGATAAGTGCTTTAAAGTTCCTAAGGTCACAGTGCCGGAATATGTGGATACCTTATTGTCTATCTGTATTGATAACCATATTGGGATGGTAATACCGACTATTGATACAGAATTGCTTATCTTATCTAAGAATAAAGATAAATTTAGTGATAGGCATATCTCTATTATAGTTTCTGATACATCTTTTATTCAACTTTGCAGGGATAAACGTAATACCGGAGACTTTCTGCAAAAATTGGGAATTCGTGTTCCTAGGCCAATTGATAAACTCCATCCGATTTTTCCTTTATTTGCAAAGCCTTATGATGGTTCGTTATCCAAAGACTTATTTGTTGTGAAGAATCCCGATGAATTAACTCCAGAGATAATACATCATCCCAAATTGATATTCATGGAATATATTGATAAAACTGAATATAAAGAGTTCACAGTAGATATGTATTATGGTCAAGACCATTATGTCAAGTCTATTGTTCCCAGAGAAAGAATTGAAATACGGGCAGGAGAAATCAACAAAGGGTATACTAGAAAGAACTTTTTGCTCCCTTATTTAAGGGAGAGAATGAATTACTTGCCGGGAGTTATTGGCTGTATTTGTATTCAATTATTTTATAGAGAAAGTGATAATGATGTGGTCGGTATTGAAATCAATCCTCGGTTTGGTGGTGGGTATCCGTTGTCATATTATGCAAAAGCTGATTATCCTCAATATTTAATTCAAGAATATTTTTTGGATAAAGAAATTCGATATTCTGATGAATGGTTAGATAATACTTTGATGTTACGTTACGACTCAGAGGTAATTGTTTATGAGAAAGAGGGTAGTCGTATTTGATTTGGATGATACTCTTTATAAGGAGATTGATTTTTTAAAATCTGCCTATATGGAGATTGCCTCGTGGATTGAAGAATCATATGGGAAAATCGGTGTGTACGAGTATATGCTATCTTGTTATAAGCAGAAACTAAATGTGTTTTCATGTGTAAATGACGAATATGAATTGGATATCCCATTGAGAACATATTTAATGAAATACAGGGAACATCTTCCAACAATATTCTTGTCTGATAATGTTGAGAGCACTTTAAAGCGAATGTATAAAGCAAATATTATTTCAGGAATTATAACAGATGGTAGAAGGATTACTCAATCTAATAAAATAAGAGCATTGAAACTGGACAGATACATATTGTGGGAAAACTGTATCATATCAGAGACTTTTGGTTACTCCAAGCCTTCTTTAGAGGCTTTTTTATATTTTCAGCATAAATATGGGAGTGCGGATTATTATTATATCGGTGATAATGTCTTGAAAGACTTTATTGCTCCCAATCAACTGGGTTGGACAACAATATGCTTGTTGGATGATGGGCAAAATATTCATAAACAGTTGTCTGTGTCTGATAATATGAAGCCTCAATATGAAATTGTTGATTTTCACAGTTTGGAAAAACTTATTTTATAGAGTTGTCTTAACAGCTGTCTGATTAAGTGAGCTTCTGCTTTTTTATTACTATAGTTTTATAAATCACATATATTTTATGGACAAACGAATTTATCTTTGCCTAGCTCACATGAGTGGCAAGGAGCAGGACTTCATACGCGAAGCTTTCGATACAAACTGGGTTGTTCCACTCGGTCCGAATGTAAATGGCTTTGAACAGGATTTGGAGACTTTTGTAGGTGAGAATAAACATGTGGTGGCTTTGTCTGCCGGTACGGCTGCTGTACATCTGTCACTTTTAGCATGCGGTGTAGGTGTGGGTGATGAAGTAATGGTACAAAGTTTTACGTTCTGCGCATCATCCCATCCTGTGACTTATCTGGGGGCTACTCCTGTATTTGTAGATTCTGAAGAGGATACATGGAATATGGATCCTCAACTGCTTGATATGGCAATAGCTGATCGTATTGCCAAGACAGGTAAGAAGCCGAAGGCTATTGTGCCGGTTTATCTGTATGGCATGCCTGCCAAACTGGATGAAATAATGGCTGTTGCCGATAAATATGATATTCCGGTGATAGAGGATGCCGCCGAAGGTTTTGGAAGTCGGTACAAAGGTCGGATGTGTGGTACTCTTGGCAAATATGGGGTGCTTTCATTCAACGGTAACAAGATGATCACCACCTCGGGTGGCGGTGCATTGATCTGTCCGGATGCTGAGAGTAAGAAGGAAATCATGTTCTATGCTACACAGGCCCGCGAGGCATATCCTTATTATCAGCATGAACGTATCGGTTACAATTATCGTATGAGTAATATTTGTGCCGGTATCGGTCGCGGCCAGATGACTGTGGCTGCTGATCATATCAATCATCATAAGGTAGTTTGCTCGCTTTATCAGGAGTTGTTGAAAGATGTAAAGGGGATTAGGTTACATGTCAATCCTTCTGCGGATTATGACAGCAACTATTGGTTGAATACGGTATTGTTGGATGAGGGACTGCATGTAGTAGGCGAGGAGCATGCTTATGAGGAGAAGGTTCAGGGCGTTGTTGGCGGTGCTGCGGGTGTTGCACATGAGGTTTGCTCTGCGCATACGGCTTGTGAACCTAATCTCAATGTGGAGGCAATGCGTGTATGGCTTGACAGGTCTGGTATTGAAAGTCGTCCTCTTTGGAAACCCATGCATAAACAACCTGTTTATAAGGATACCCCTGCTTATACGAATGGGGTTAGTGAACAGTTATTTAAACAGGGTTTGTGTTTGCCGAGTGGTCCGATGGTGACTGAAGATGATGTACGATATATTGTTGCGAAGATGAAAGAGGGGGTGGTAGGTTAAGTCTGATAATATGGCTATCTATCAAAATAAAACAGGAGATGTGCTATTGGGGGTACACATCTCCTGTTTTTATTATTTAGTTTCTGAATATCAATCCATCTTTCGTGGCATTTGCATCCACCGTAATGGGCTTGTTGCGGTCTACTTCCTGCGACAATAGTTTTTTGGACAGGTCGTTCAGCAAGTAGTGCTGTATGGCACGTTTTACCGGGCGGGCGCCGAATTCAGGGTCATATCCTGCATTGGCAAGGAAGTCTATGGCGGCATCAGTCAATTCAAGTTCTACACCATTACCGGACAGCATTTTCTGCACACTCTTGATTTGGAGTACAACGATCTGTTTGATTTCCGTTTCCGTCAGTGGCAGGAACATGATGGTTTCGTCGATACGGTTCAGAAATTCCGGACGGATGGTCTTCTTCAACATATTCATTACTTCCTTTTTGGTCTCTTCCACAATTTCTTCTTTGTTAGAACCATTCAGCTTTTCCATTTGGCTTTGAATGTATCCGCTTCCCATGTTGGAGGTCATGATGATAATGGTGTTCTTGAAGTTCACAGTACGTCCCTTATTATCCGTCAAACGTCCGTCGTCCAACACTTGCAGTAAGATGTTGAATACATCCGGATGGGCTTTCTCGATTTCATCGAACAACACGACAGAGTAGGGCTTGCGACGAACGGCTTCCGTCAACTGACCACCTTCATCATATCCTACGTATCCCGGAGGCGCTCCGACCAAACGGGAGACGCTGTGCTTCTCTTGATACTCGCTCATGTCGATACGTGTCATCATCGTTTCGTCATCGAACAGGAATTCGGCAAGCGCTTTGGCAAGCTCCGTCTTACCCACACCGGTAGTGCCGAGGAAGAGGAACGAACCGATAGGACGTTTGGGATCTTGCAATCCTGCGCGGCTGCGGCGTACAGCATCGGATACGGCTTCAATGGCTTCGTCCTGACCGATGACCCGTTGGTGCAGCTCGTCTTCCAGATGCAGCAGCTTATCCTTTTCGCTCTGCAACATCTTGCTTACCGGTATGCCTGTCCAGCGGGAAACTACATCGGCAATATCTTCGGCATCGACTTCTTCTTTAATCATAGCCTTGTCACCTTGCATTTCGTGCAACTTTTGTTGCGTTTCTTCAATTTCTTGGTTCAGGGCTTGCAGTTTGCCATAACGTATTTCGGCAACCTTTCCGTAATCACCTTCACGTTCTGCTTTGTCGGCTTCAAACTTCAGGTTCTCTATCTCTATCTTGTTTTGCTGAATCTTGTTGACCAGCGTTTTTTCGCTTTGCCACTTTGCTTTATAGGATTTTTCCTGTTCTTTCAGTTCTGCAAGTTCTTTACCGATTTGTTCCAGTTTGGGCCGGTCGTTTTCACGTTTAATGGCTTCGCGTTCAATCTCCAGCTGCTTGATCTTACGTGAAATCTCATCTAACTCTTCCGGTACGGAATCTACTTCCATACGGAGCTTGGCAGCAGCTTCATCCATTAGGTCGATAGCCTTGTCCGGTAGAAAACGGTCGGTGATGTAGCGGTTGCTCAGTTCTACAGCGGCGATAATGGCATCATCTTTAATCCGCACGTGGTGGTGATTTTCGTAACGTTCTTTCAAACCACGAAGAATGGAAATGGTGCTCAACGTATCCGGTTCGTTTACCATGACAATCTGAAAACGGCGTTCCAACGCTTTATCCTTTTCAAAGTATTTCTGATACTCATCAAGGGTGGTGGCGCCAATGCTCCGCAATTCTCCGCGTGCCAGGGCCGGTTTCAGAATGTTGGCGGCATCCATGGCCCCTTCTCCCTTACCGGCACCTACCAATGTGTGGATTTCATCGATGAACAGGATGATATCCCCTTCCGATTTCTTCACTTCATTGATGACTGCTTTCAGACGTTCTTCGAATTCACCTTTATATTTGGCTCCTGCAACCAGTGCGCCCATGTCCAGTGAATATACCTGTTTGTTTTTTAGGTTTTCGGGTACGTCACCTCGTAGTATACGGTGGGCAAGACCTTCTACAATCGCTGTTTTACCTGTACCCGGCTCGCCTATCAATATAGGGTTGTTTTTGGTACGGCGGCTCAGGATTTGCAACACCCGGCGGATCTCCTCGTCACGTCCGATTACAGGATCCAGTTTACCGCTTCGAGCTGCTTCGTTCAGGTTGATGGCATACTTCTCCAATGATTGATAAGTGTCTTCACTGGACTGTGACGTTACTTTTTCGCCTTTTCGTAATTCATTGATTGCATTTCGCAATTCTTTTTCCGTCATTCCGGCATCTTTGAGGATTGTGGAAGCGGTGCTCTTTACATTGAGCAAAGCCAGCAGAATGGGTTCCAATGAAACAAACTCGTCGTTCATCTCTTTAGAGTACTGGGTGGCTTTTTGAAAGACTTCGTTCGTTTCGCGACTTAGATAAGGTTCTCCACCTGATACTTTAGGTAATGAATCTATTTGCTTGTCAAGTACAAGTGCGATTTGCTGTCCGTTCATTCCTAATTTCTGGAAGATGAAGTTGGTGACATTTTCGCCCACTTTCATTACGCTCTGAAGCAGGTGTACGGGTTCAATGGCTTGTTGCCCCCGCGTTTGCGTCAGGTTTACAGCCGTTTGTACGGCTTCTTGCGCTTTGATAGTAAAGTTGTTAAAGTTCATATTTTGTTCTCCTTTCTATTTTTATCAGATTCATAACACCTGAACGGGCGCAAAAGATTTGCCAGTGGCAGAAATGTGACAAAAAATCAGTTAATAGAAGAAAATGAATGTCAAAATGTCTGATTTATGACAAATGGCTTTTATCTGCAAAACTTTTTGTACCTTTACTCCCGCAATAAACATGTAATTATGGAGAATACTCGAATAAAACTTTCCGAAACGGTAATGGTGATAGATGCAGCCTACCTGAATTTTGTTATAAATGACTTGAAAAAGTATTTTGAACCGTTGCTGGGCCGTTCTTTACAGAGGGCTGACTTGGCACTATTTACCATGTGTCTGGCAATGGATGCCGGGGTGAAAGAGGGGAGTAATGATGTGCAAATACTTTTGGTGTATGATGAGCAGTCCGGGAAGCTGGAAGATTGTTTGCCGTCCGATTTGAAAAGTGAATTGGATGGGATGGCTTTCAAAGGTCCCTTAGGGGAATTTTGTTTTATGGCTGTGTCTTCAGAAGGGTTTGTATCCCGAGGGGAGTTGTATCTTGATTTATTGCATATAGTCTTGAATTCCGCCGAGGTGAAAAAGTTGATTGTCGTGCCTTTTAATGAAGAGTATGGTGAGGAAGTTGAAAATGTACTGAAAGAGTCGGTAGTAGAAAGTGCAGGACAAAAAGGAAATGCAAAAGACATTGTTTTTTTCCGGATGGAAAAGCCGGTAACTCCGGTTGCTTACCGTTGGGAGATTTTGGGATATCCGTTGATGTCGGCGTTAGGTATAAGGAGTGAGGATTTGCAGAATAATTAATTGTTCTAATTCATTGTAACGTGAGTGATTTTCGTTTAAAAGTGTTCCAGTCTGTTGCGAAGAACCTGAGCTTTACGAAAGCTTCGCAAGAATTGTTTGTCAGCCAGCCTGCAATAACCAAGCATATACAAGAACTGGAAGCCGCTTATCAAACTCGTCTGTTTGACCGGCAAGGTAGCAGAATTTCGTTGACTGAGGCAGGCAAATTGCTTTTGGAACACTGTGAACGAATTCTGGAAGATTATAAACGGCTGGAATATGAAATGCATTTGCTGCATAATGAGTACACCGGCGGTTTGAAGCTGGGGGCCAGTACTACTGTTGCCCAGTATGTATTGCCGCCTTTGCTCGCCAGTTTTATCGGTAAGTTTCCTCATGTTAATTTGTCGTTGCTGAACGGCAATTCCAGAGAGATAGAGGCTGCTTTGCAGGAACATCGCATTGACTTGGGATTTGTTGAAGGCGTGTTTCGTTTGCCTAATATCAAATATACCACTTTTTTGAAAGACGAGTTGGTGGCGGTGGTCCGTACGGGTAGTAAACTTGCCATCGGGGAGGAGATAACTCCCGAGGAACTGTTGCATCTGCCTTTGGTGCTTCGCGAAAGAGGTTCGGGGACATTGGATGTTTTTGAGCGCGCTTTGCAACAACATAATATAAAGTTATCCTCTTTGCAGGTTTTGATGTATTTGGGAAGTACGGAAAGTATCAAGTTGTTTTTGGAGCATACGGATTGTTTGGGGATTGTTTCCATCCGTTCCATTACTCGTGAACTGTATTCAGGGCAATTGCGTGTTGTTGAAATTAAGGATATGCCTATGTTGCGCGACTTTAGTTTTGCGCAACCTCAGGGACAGGAAAGCGGCTTGGCGCAAGTATTCATGCAGTTTGCAATGCATTATAACAATAAATTATAGTGTATAAGTAGAAACGATTGGTGTGATTGAGGAAAGAAGCCTACCTTTGCGCCCGGAAAAATAATAATAAAAATAAAGAATATGGCTTCAACTCGAACATTTGCAAAAAGTGTTAATCTGCCTTTTTTGCAGGACAACAACAAAATTATTTACGTTTCACTTCTTATCATTCTTACTTTCTTCCTATTTCTTGATTATATTCCGGGAATGCATGCTTATTCCGCTTGGGTTACTCCACCGGTAGCTTTATTCCTTGGTCTGGCGTTTGCTTTGCTATGCGGACAGGCACATCCTAAGTTTAATAAAAAAACGTCCAAGTATCTGTTGCAGTATTCGGTAGTAGGATTGGGATTCGGCATGAACTTGCAGGCTTCACTTGCTTCCGGTAAGGAAGGAATGGAATTTACGATTATCTCTGTGATAGGTACGTTACTTATCGGTTGGGTCATTGGTCGTAAGTTTTTGAAAGTGGATCGTGATACTTCCTATCTGATCAGTTCGGGTACGGCTATTTGTGGTGGTAGTGCTATTGCTGCTGTGGGGCCGGTGCTGAAAGCAAAAGATAGTGAAATGTCTGTGGCTTTGGGTACGATTTTTATCTTGAATGCAGTGGCTTTGTTTATATTTCCTGCAATAGGACATGCCTTGAATATGAGTCAGCAAGAGTTTGGTACATGGGCTGCCATTGCTATCCATGACACCAGTTCGGTGGTTGGTGCAGGTGCTGCCTATGGTGAAGAAGCCCTGAAGATTGCCACTACTATCAAACTGACTCGTGCTCTTTGGATTATTCCATTGGCAATCGCGACTTCATTTATTTTTAAGAGTAAGGGACAAAAGATTAGCATTCCTTGGTTTATCTTCTTCTTTGTTTTGGCAATGATTGTCAATACCTATGTGCTGAGCCTTTCAGAAACAGGTATGTTGATTGGTGCGGGAATCAATAGTATTGCTCGTAAAACATTGACAATAACTTTGTTCTTTATCGGCGCTTCCTTGTCGCGTGATGTCCTGAAAGCAGTAGGGGTTAAGCCGCTTGTACAAGGTATATTGTTGTGGATAGTTATCAGTTTCAGTACGCTGGTTTATATTTATTGGTTTTGATGTAAAGCTGTGATGGTTTGAGGAGGCAAGATGGTATATTCTTTTTGCATCCCTTGAATCTCTTGATTGGTTGCATATACAAATACACATCTCGTTATCGCCGGGATGTGTATTTCTTTTATGTATCCCGCCCAACTACGCCGAACCGGAACCAGTGGAACATAAGTGATATGGCCTTGTTGCTCCAGTTTCTTTTTAGTACTCAGTTCGGCGTGCGGACCAGTCAGTACGATATACCACAAATGTGGTTTATCCAAGTGATTGATAATATATTGGAAAGTCATAGTTAGTTGTCTTGTGTTACTATAAAATTAAATGTGTGATAGAATGGCGGTTCGCTCCCGATTTTTATTGGCAGAACGATGGTAGCGGAAGTTTTTTGTCCCTTTCTAATACTTCTTTTATTGTATATTTTGCCAATACCTTTTCCTGTAATTAGATTGGATGCAGTAATTGTCCGGTTTATTTCATGATTGCTATTGATGCTTTCCATGGGAAGTTTGCCCGTTGTAGAGGGGTAGAAACTGACGCCTGATGCTTTTCCGTTGATAATGAAGTTGGCTTTTTCCCAATTGAGCCATATTGTTTCATTGGTATTGTTTTTGACGGTAACTTTCCATGCATTGCTACTCGGAATGAATTGATAAGTTACATTTTCTTTGATATATTCTAATATACCTTGATGATTCTCATACGTTTTAAATGAAATACAACATTTTTCATTGTCAACATATTGGGCATGCGATAATGTGGGAAACAAAAATGACAGTAGAATAATGAGATGATGTTCCCGCTTATATTTTTGATAGTCAAAGTAAGCCCATATAAGGATGGTTAGTATACAAATAGGTATTGCAATGAGAATATAAATAGTCAATGTCATAGCTTATATGTATTATCTTTTTTATTTATGTGAATATGTGGCAAAAATATCATAATTTAATTGATAAAACAAATAAATTATGTATTAATTCAAACAAATAATCAGATAAATTATTATTCAAGTAGTTTTAGCCTGACTAATTAATTCGTATCTTCATAGAAATGGAAAAGAGTAATATATATATTGGCGAGATTATCAGGAATGTCATGGCTGATAATCAGGTTACTAAGGCTGAACTTGCAAGGAGACTGGGAGTTAGACCTCAGAGTGTCGATTATATGTTGACACGAAAAAGTATTGATACTGATACTTTATATAACGTCTCGCGAGCGTTGAATTATGATTTTGCCATGCTATACTCTTTACGTGAAGGACAGACAAATTGTGATGTAAAAGAATCTGTATATAATGTTGCTACTGCTAAAATTTTAGTGGAGTTAGAATTGAAACCGGAAGATCTAGCAAGGTTGAATTTGAAAAAAAAACTTTCTGATGTGTTGAAATAGTTTGTTGTTTTCCAATCCTACAGCCATTGTTACTAATGTTATATTCATGTTTTTGTAGAAGATTTATTGGCTTTGATATAAAGCCGTAATGGTTTGAAAAGGTAAGATGACATATTCCTTTTGTATCCTTTGAATTTCTTCATTAGTAGTGTATACTAATACACACCTCGTTATTGTTGGAATGTGTATCTTTTTTGTACGTCCTGCCCAATGCCGCTGAATGGAATCAAAAGGAACATAGGTAATGAAACCTTGTTGTTCTAATTTTCTTTTGATATCCAGTTCAACGTGGGGACCTGTTAATACGACGTACCAAGAATGCGGCTTGCCCAAGTGGTCAACGATATATTGAAAAGTCATAGTTAGTTGTCTTGTGTTACTATAAAATTGAATATATGAAAGAATTGCGGTTTGTCGCCTACGCCTATTGGAAGAGTTATGCTGACAGAGGTCTTTCCGCCCTTCTTCAAATCTTGCTTATCGTATATCCTATTGATTTTGTTTTCTGCAATCAATTTGGATGCGGTAACAGTACGGGTTATTTCAGAATTGTTTTTGATTATATCCATAGAGTTGCTCTCGGGGGAGTGAGGTTGGAGACTGATGCCGGACGCTCTTCCGTTGATAATGAAGCTGGCTTTTCCCCAGTTAATTTGGGCATCTTCACTATTATTATTTTTAATGATTATTTTCCAGAAGTCGTTATTCGGTATGAATTGAAAAATCATATTGTCTTTGACCTGTTCCAATGTTCCCGGTTGATTCTTGTGTGATGTAAATGCAATGCTGCAATGATTGCGATCTGTGTATTGCGCATGCAACAGCATCGGATAAAAAAGGAATAATAAAAGAATCAACGAGTTCTTTTTCTTATATTTACGATAATCAAAATAGGTCCATACAGCAATGGCAAGTAGGCATGCTGGAATTGCAATTAAAATATAAGGTATCAGCGTCATAATTTTTGTTATATATTGATTTGTTCGATTGTGCAGCAAAAATATTATAAATAAATTGATAAAACAAAAATATCATAAATAAATTAAACAATTAATAGTAGAAAAATGAATCTGTAATAATATAGAAGATTGGGTTATATAGAGATAATTATAAGTTTCGTGTAAACTTTATGACTTTTATTTGCCTTTGAATTTTTTATTTACTTTTTGAAGCTGCTTTTATTCCATTCTTACAGAAAAAAAGAAGAGGGATGAAGTAGTAATTTTATTTTGCAAGTATGTGGTTGTGCAGAAGAGTGCTACATCGGAATATGATATAACTTACATAATGATATAAATGAAACACATATTATATAGAAAATGCGGATACTTCATCCGCATTTTCTATATAATATGTGTTCAGACTCTGATGTATTACTATAACTAATCCGATGTGTAATATTATCTCTGTACTGTTACACTATGGGAATCGGTATCCAAATACTTTATTTATCCTTTCTCAATTCTGCAAAGATAAGCCCTTCCAGCTCCTCTGCTAATTCCGGATTATCTAGAATAACTTGTTTAGCCGCATCACGTCCTTGTGCAATTTTCGTATCATTGTAGCTAAACCAAGAACCGCTTTTCTTAACAATGCCTAGTTCTGCACCTAAATCGATGATTTCTCCTGCACGAGAGATACCTTCTCCAAACATAATGTCGAATTCAGCTCTGCGGAAAGGAGGAGCTACTTTGTTCTTTACAACTTTTACTTTAGTTTGCTTACCGATAACTTCCTCACCATTCTTGATAGCTTGGCCTCCGCGTATATCAAGGCGTACAGAAGCGTAGAACTTCAATGCATTTCCACCGGTGGTTGTTTCAGGATTGCCAAACATCACACCTATCTTTTCGCGGAGCTGGTTGATGAAGATACAAGTTGTACGTGTCTTACTTACGGCAGATGTCAGTTTGCGCAACGCCTGTGACATTAGACGCGCTTGCAAACCTACTTTGTTATCACCCATGTCGCCTTCAATTTCCGCTTTCGGTGTCAGAGCGGCTACGGAGTCTACTACAATGATATCGATAGCGGAAGAACGAATGAGTTGTTCTGCTATTTCCAAAGCCTGTTCTCCATTGTCTGGCTGTGAAATAAGGAGGTTGTCCACGTCTACACCGAGTTTGGCCGCATAGAAACGGTCGAAAGCGTGCTCGGCATCAATGAAGGCTGCGATACCCCCTGCTTTTTGCGCTTCGGCAATGGCATGAATTGCCAATGTCGTTTTTCCGGAAGATTCCGGACCGTATATTTCAATGATACGGCCACGAGGATAACCGCCTACGCCCAGCGCCACGTTCAATCCGATAGAACCGGTGGGGATTACTTCTACTTGTTCGACACTTTCGTCTCCCATTTTCATGATAGAGCCTTTACCGAAGCTTTTTTCTATCTTATCCATGGCAGCTTGTAGTGCCTTTAGTTTTTCGCTTGCTGCCATATTATTTCCGTTTTCAAAATTAAGTTCGTCTTTTTTTGCCATTATTTTAGTGATTAATATTAGTATTTAGTGATTAATTATCAATCACTACAGTATGATTTGTGCGGCGTGATCTTTGGTCTTTACTTCCTTAGGAGTGATGATACGCTCAATTACCCCTTCTTCGCTAATAATAAAGGTGGTGCGGAAAGTTCCCATATATTTACGTCCGTACATACTTTTTTCACCCCATACGCCGAAATGCTCTACCAGTTTCTTATTTGTATCTGCAATTAGAGTAAAAGGTAAGTCGTTCTTTTCGATGAATTTTTGGTGAGACTTTTCGTTGTCTACACTAACTCCGATAACTTCGTAACCGGCTTTACGTAAGTCGGCATAGTTGTCGCGCAGGTTGCAGGCTTGTGCTGTACAACCTGAAGTTGAGTCTTTGGGATAAAAGTATAGTACAATCTTTTTCCCTTTATAATTGCTCAGACGGATTTCTTCGCCCTTTTCATTAATACCCAGTATTTCGGGTGCTTTATCTCCGATATTCACGTTGTTCAATGTTTTGAGGTTAGTAATTGGTGATTATTGATTAATCGCTAATTTAAACTTCCAAGTCGCCATCGATTACTTCATGCCAGGGTAATCCCTGCTTGTTAAGCTGTTCCATGAACGGATCGGGATCGAACTCCTCTACGTTCCATACGCCCGGCTTTTTCCATAGACCTTTGAGGAACATCATAGCACCAATCATGGCTGGGACGCCGGTTGTGTAACTCACACCCTGCATACCTGTTTCTTTGTAAGCCTCCTGATGGCTGCAATTGTTATATATATAATAGGTATGTTCTTTCCCGTCTTTCAAACCGCGGATGCGACAGCCAATAGAAGTCTCACCTTCGTAATTCTCGCCTAAATCCTGTGGATTGGGAAGTACAGCTTTTAGAAATTGCAGCGGAACGATTTTTATTCCGTTGTATTCAACTTCGTCAATACGTGCCATGCCGATATTTTGGATAACACGCAGATGTGTCAGGTATTCTTGCCCGAATGTCATCCAAAAACGTGCCCGTTTGATGGTGGGGAAGTTCTTTACTAAAGATTCCAATTCTTCGTGATAGAGGAGATAGGAATCACGCGGTCCGATGTTTGGGTAGGTGAGATCTTTATGGATTTCTAGTGGCTGGGTAGTTACCCATTCGCCATTTTCGTAATAACGTCCGTTCTGAGTTATCTCACGAATATTGATTTCCGGATTGAAGTTGGTTGCAAATGCTTTATGATGGTTTCCTGCATTGCAGTCTACTATATCCAGGTATTGAATTTCATCAAAATGATGTTTGGCAGCATAAGCAGTATAGATGCCGCTTACACCTGGGTCGAAACCGCAACCGAGGATAGCTGTCAAGCCGGCTTCTTCAAAACGTTTTTTGTATGCCCATTGCCAGCTATATTCAAAGTGAGCGACATCTTTAGGCTCATAATTGGCTGTATCCAAATAATTTACTCCACTTTTCAGACAGGC
>OGGC01000260.1_pt1 | contig 48069 bp, 49 predicted proteins | sample 1571181 | NCBI WGS metagenome assembly OGGC01 (sample SAMEA2581930, study PRJEB24529) | metagenome | biome: Human gut stool | place: China | collected 2011 | reverse complement strand
TGAAATCAACGCCCTGTGCAGAGCCATACACCAGATAAGACGGTGTTGCGGCAGCATAAAGACTGCTGTCATTATATACCAGCCATGTAATGGTCTCTGTCATACGATTACCTAATTCATCATCTGTTACGATCGTAACATTATAAACACCTGCCTGAACCGGTGAACCATAGAACTGAACATAAGAATAACTGTTTGAATAGACAACCTTATATCCTACACCGGCCGGTAAACCGGAAACTGTTGCAGTTGCAAATCCATAACCATCCAGATCATATCTGTATCCCCCTGAACTGGAATCCATCTTGGTACCTACAGCCACCTTGTAGATACTTTCATCTGTATACTGGAATGCGCCCTTTGTATAATAAACTTCCTTCTCCGTACCATACTTTGGAATTGCAACCTTTACATAATGATCCTCGTACAGACCTGTCTCATCATTCAGTGTTAAAATGTAATTTACACCATCTGAAGATGATATGCTGTCGATCACACACTGTTTTCTGTATACACCTGTTGCATACTCCTTTGTATATAATACGAAATCATTTACATTAAGTGATTTTGCAGGAGAAATAGATACCTGAACAGAATGATCGTTCAAAGCAGTAAGTCCTGTAATAACTGCAGGTACTTCCTGTTTCTTCTTTACTGTTACTTTACAGACTTTTTTCTTACCGGAACCATCCTTTGCAAGTGCTGTGATCTTTACTGTACCTGCTTTGATTCCCTTTACTACACCGTTTGCTGATACAGTAGCAATTTTCTTGTTTGATGTCTTCCATACAACCGACTTGCTGCTGGCTTTTTTAGGAGCAACTGTTGCCTTCAGCTTTAAGGTCTTGCCTACTGTCAGGCTTGCCTTTGTCTTACTTAACTTGATGCTTGTTACCGGCGTTCCTACCGTCACCTTGATCTTAACTGTTTTTTTCTTGTTTGCCTTAGAAATAACAGTTATCACTGCTTTTCCTTTTTTCTTAGCTGTGATCTTACCCTTTGCATTTACAGTTGCAACTTTCTTGTTACTGGTCTTATAGGTAACTGCTTTTGATACCTTTTTACCAGAAACGCTTACTTTCGTTTTCAGAGTAAATGACTTACCCTTTTTGAGTGTCAGCTGTTTTGCCGGCAGGTTTGTAACTGCTACAGATTTTACTTTACCGGTCGCCGCACTTACTTCCGCATCCGGAATTGTAAGCATGGAAACAGCTACCGCTACTGCAATTACAACTGCCAGAATACGTTTTAATACTGACATTTTTACTTGTTTTCTCATAAAAAATAGCCTCCCTTTATTGAATTCTTCTCCCAATTTCATCCGCTGAGAATGCAATATCACTCATATCATATGATAAACGTGATCATCAATTCTTCTATGTATGAATATGTACCCTCATTTACTGCTCCTTTTGTATACGAATAAAACTCGAAGAGCATATTCATTATATATCACATTGTTAATTCGTGCAAGAAATTTGCATACATCATGTGTATGTTGTGTCCGCTGGTGTTTGTATCCTATAACAACGCGTTTCTCTTCCTGTGAAGTGCACATGTCTTATCCGCACATACTCCTGTGCAAACTCGCCTGCGGCTCAGACATGCACCCGTATGTGCTGACAATGTGCACTTCATAACGGAAGCTTCGCTAATGTTGTTATAGGATACAAACACCAGCCAGACAGATCATACCTGCATATCCATTCACTTTTGTACAATAGCTAATTCTGAATATTAAGCTTATATTTTTATATAATAAAAACGAATACCCATTATAATGTGGCATGAGCATTAAGTCATTATAACAGGTACCCGTCTTATAATTGTAATCTTTTACGATTATTATTCTTTTTTTATTTCGCCACTACATGCGCGGTCACTGTTGCAGACCGTGTAGTATCCGTAACTGATATCTGAAGAGTTGCCTGATAGGTTACTCCATTTTTCTCTGCGCTACCGGTTAATGTATAATTGCCAACCGCCAGATAGAGGTATCTGCCTTTGCCCTGTACAACTCCATTCTCATCCTGCCACTCTCCCATTTCGCTAAGATCTGCAAAATCCGTATTATCCGATACGACAGTCTGCTGATATACAGGAAGAGCAAACGTAACTTCATTCGTAGCTGCAGCACTTACATAGTAATCACTTGCATAGACTCCTGCTCCGCCTCTTTCATCCTCAATCGAAATATCATAATATCCTTCCGGTACATAGCTGTACATTGCCATTCCATCGCTAATCTCCCCGACCTCTCGTGCATAGCTGATATCACTGTATGAATTATCCTTCCACTGGGATTCAAGTCTGCACAAATAAGTATCTATACCGGTATATTTGATCTTATTCCCATCCAGATCGGTAGCTGTAATCTGGAGCAGGACTCCCGGTTTTATAATAAAGGTCACTGTGCAGTATGTGAAAACATTGACATTCAGACTGTCAGTGATCTTTACCTTCATGGTATATTCACCAGCTTGATCTGTATCAATCGAACAATACTGTACTCCGGTTTTTGACATCACCAAATCCAGACAATCTGCTTTTGACACAACTTCATATTTGTAATTGCCACTTCCACCAATAGGACTTATCTGTGCTCCATACTTTACTGTATAAGTTCTATTTGGTTTGTTTGGAGTTGGAAAACTCAGGCATCCATATTTTGTAACATCCTGTGCTATGACTGCCCTTTCATCATATACTTTCCATACCTTGATATAATGAATCTTATTTCCCAATTCATCTACGACATCAACCTTTGTCTCCCAGATTCCTGTCTCTTTCAAGGTACCATAAAACTGCAGATAACCGGATTGGTCTGCGTCATCTACCACCTTATACGAAAGACCGGTTGGAAGATTGCTTACTGTATATACTGCATAGCCCTGTACATCCGGATCATAAACTCCTGAAGTATCTGAGGAACTGGTCCCTACCACTGTTCCTTTCTTACGTCGTACTTCCGATCTTATTGTTATCTCTGTCGGCTTTGTCCGATATGTCAGTTCTTTTGTACTGTTTAATGTCGGAACAGAAACCTGAACAATATCTCCATTATAAAAAATATCCTGTTTGTCCAGATAAAGCTTATATGTAATGTTATCTGTTGTTTCCAGATGATCGATCACACATTTTCTTACAAAGCTTCCGTATCCATATACCTTACTGGATACCGCGAAATCCGATGTCTGTAATACTTTTGCTTTATTTAATGTCACCTGAAGCACTGCTTTATTCACAATACTCACGTTCTGGATCACAACCGGTACTTCCGGAACAACCGGAGTCACCGCCGCTTTCTTCACAGTGATCCTACAGGCTGCTTTCTTACCGGAACCATCCTTTGCTGTCGCTGTGATCGTAACGGTTCCCGCTTTCTTTGCCTTTACGACACCTTTGCTTGTAACGGTTGCAACCTTGGTATTTGAACTTTTCCAAATGATTCCTTTATTGCTTGGTTTCTTTGGTGAAAGGGTTGTCTTTAAGGTCAGTGATTTACCAACATTTAAGTTTGCCTTTGTCTTATTTAACTTCACCTTGGTAACCGGGGTACCGACCGTAACCGTGATCGTACATTTTTTCTTCTTATCTGCTTTGGAAATAACATAGATCCTGGCGGTTCCTTTTTTCTTCGCTGTGATCTTCCCCTTGGTATTTACAGTCACGATCTTTTTATTGCTTGTTTTAAATGTGACTTTCTTTGATATCTTACCGGTCGTTGTTACCTTCGTCTTTAATGTAAAAGTTTTGCCCTTTTTCAATGTAAGCTGCTTTTCCGTCAGATTCGTAACCGCTACGGTTTTGATCTTACCACTGGCTGCATAGCTCTCTGTCTGTGGGACAGTAAGAATGGATACTGCAACTGCTATTGCTATCACCCATGCCAGAAATCTTCTCACAGACAAAATATTTCGTCTTTCTTTCATCTATACTCTCCTTCTGTTGATTCCCTTATCTGTTCTCATCCGAATCTTATTCCTTGACATATGCATATGCGGTCGTATTGCTTCCATTCACCGTCACATCCAGATAAAAATTATAAATTACACCACTTATACTCTTTCGACAGGTTAAATGATGAGTTCCATTTTCCAGATAAACGGTTTTGGTCGATCCATAATAACTTCCATCCGAAACATCCTGCCAATTGCCAAAACCGGTTATATTTTTCACTGCATCCGGCACATCCGGGTCCAGCTCTATAGTAACCTTATATACCGGGAGTGTGACATCAAATGACCAGACCGGATGCACATCATCTGTTCCATATGCCGCTTTCTGAGTCTTCAGATTATAAACAGTAGTACCTACTGTTCCACTATAACTGGATACCGCAACATCATAAGTACCAGCTTCCAGATCATCCATTAAAATGACTCCATCCTTACTAACACCATTCCATCTGCCGCTTACCTCATCCGTATACTCGGCATATTCATTTTGGTTCTTCATAGTGAATTGAAAACTGGTCAGTGGATCGCCATTTGCATCTTTTACTTTACCCTGTAAATAACCGCCTTCTATAATTTTTAGTGTAAGAGTTCCTGTGCTTGTCATAGAAGTGTCTGTCTTATCTGTTGCACGGATACGAAGCTTGTAGGTTCCGGTTGACAGTTTTGGGGATGATACCTGTATCCCAGCTCCACCGTTGATAAGTGAAGAAACTGCTAATGCAGCGCTGTCACTGCCTTCTTGTAGAAGCTCATATGTGTAATCACTTGTAGAAGTTCCGTTTCCGCCATATACCGCAAGCTGTGGAAGCGTAGTTCCCCACGCAGTTGTCAGAACCTTTTCTGCATCCTTTACAAGCAATTCCGTTCCATCATAAACCAGCCAGATGATAGTCATACTGAATTTGTTACCAAGTTCATCTTCATAGACTAATTTGCTTGTATATTTTCCTTTCTTTGTCACATTACCGTTAAATTTAAGTGTACATGTGGCAGCAGCTGTCTTGATCTGATATCTAACCCCTGCCGGCAGTCCGCTGACAGAGCAATTGGAATAGCCCTTTCCAAGTACCCGGCTCTCATCGACGGAAGCTCCGAGTTTGTATACATATGTTTCTGATTTTTCTATCGTATAAGTTTTCTCCCGATAGATACATTCTCTTGACAGATTTAATTTTGGAACTACTACTTTTATATAGGAGTTTTTCTGTAACACCGAATCTCCTGTAAGCTTAATCTTATAAGTAAGCGAATCCGTTGTTGTTATCTGTCCGATCGTATACTGTTTCAGATAGTCTGCACTTTCATATTTCTTTGCCCATACCTGAAAGTCCGAAGCCGTGAGTGCTGCCTGCTTTGTTAATGTAATGGTTAACATATCCGGCTGTGCTATATTCAGGCTCTTAACGATCAGTGGTTCTTCCGGTGTCGGGATTGGTATGATCGAAGCTGCTTTCTTCACTGTAATCTTACAGGTGGCTTTCTTACCGGAGCCGTCCTTTGCTGTTGCTGTGATCTTAACCGTTCCGGCTTTCTTTGCCTTTACAACACCTTTGCTCGTAATGGTTGCTATCTTGGTGTTTGAACTTTTCCAAATGATTCCCTTATTGCTTGGTTTCTTCGGTGAAAGGGTTGTCTTTAATGTCAATGATTTACCAACATTTAAATTCGCCTTTGTCTTATTCAGTTTCACCTTTGTAACAGGCGTTCCGACTGTTACCTTGATCTTACACGTCTTTTTCTTATCTGCTTTAGAGTAAATGGTGATCGTAGCGGTTCCTTTTTTCTTCGCCGTGATCTTACCCTTTGCATTAACAGTAGCAACTTTCTTGTTACTGGTCTTATAGGTAACTGCTTTTGATACCTTTTTACCGGAAACGCTTACTTTCGTTTTCAGAGTAAATGACTTACCCTTTTTGAGTGTAAGCTGTTTTGCCGGCAGGTTTGTGACTGCCACCGTTTTTACTTTGCCACCGGCTGCATACGATTCCTGTACCGGCACTGTCAGGATCGAGACAGCTACCGCAAATGCCAGAACCAAGGCAAAAAACCTTTTTATCATTGTTGTTCTTCCGTTTTTCATTCATACCTCCCTGTAAAAAAACTTGTTTTTTATGTAATTCTACGTCTTTTTCTGCTATATAGACATATAGCTTAATTATATCTGACGCCCTACATAAAAACAAGGTAACACATTCTATTTATACAAAATATCCAGTTGTTTTTGTGCAGTTTTTCCATTGTGCCTGTTGGTGGATAATACAAATCAAATCCCCTCTATAAATGATTTGTTGCGGTTCCGATTCGCTGCACATGCCCTATTCGTAAATACTCCTGTGCCAACTCGCCTACGGCTCAAACAGGCACCCGTATTTACTGGCAATGTGCACCTCATATCGAAATCCTCACAAGGATCATTCTATAGAGGGAATTTGTATTTGAATTATTTCTCCAACAGGCACTATAATCTTTTATATCTTCAGACAGGCACTATAACAAGAACCGGATACCCCTTGTAACATGACATCTGCGAGCATTTCGACAGGAGAAGTAAATTGCCAGTAAATACGGGTGCCTGTTTGAGCCGAAGGCGAGTTGCACAGGAGTATTTACGAATAGGGCATTTACTTCGAATCGAAAGCACAGCAAGTCATTTACAATGGGGTATCCGGTTCTTATTATAGTGTCGTCAGATGCGCTTTGATGCGAAAGCGCAGCAAGTCATTTATAGAGGGCATCATATTTATGTCATAAACCCAGCAGGTGTATTCCTACTTATCCTCGGCTATGGTAATCACCAACTGGGATACGTCATAGCCGGTTTTTCTGGTTACGATGTCTTCTACCTGTGCCCGTTCGGTATCGGACAGGTTTGCAACAGGAAGTGTAACATCGACGGTATCATCATTTACGGTTACGATGCAGTCAGTGTAGCCTTTGGCTGTCAGGACGGTTTCTGCATCTGTTTCTTTCTCGATCGTATCGGTAAGTTTTACATAGCTGTTTACTGCTTCATCTTTTGCTGCACTGTCCATCGTTTCATCGTTGATGATCGCAAGCAATGCTTCTTTGCTTCTTGCGCGGCTCTGCTCCCGGTTCAGTTTTGCAGTCGCAAGATTACTTTTCATAGTCTGAGCACTTGTAAGAACAGCTTCTCCGATATCCTCCTCATCACTGTTCAGTTCTACATTTTCTTCAAGAGCTGCCTGTTCCAGATATGTAGTATCGGTATTCTCCGATGCAGCTTCTCCCACTTCTGTATTGTCAGAAATGCCCATCGTTTCTTTGTCTGCCTGATCTGTAAGTCCATCTTCCGTAACATCCGCTTTATCGCTGTCATAGCTGATAACTTCGGCATCCGCATTTGTCTCCTTTGCCTTTTGGCGCAACAGGTCGTCTCTTTTCCCTGCATTGAAATTCAGATAACCTGCAACTCCGATCATAACCGACAGGGCAAGTATCACCAGACGGTTTTTCTTAAAGATCTTTTTCTTCATCCATATCCTCCATGCTTTATTCTTGTTCTAATACAACTATCTTATGCGCCGGAACATCAAATAATGCCTGAACCGCTTCGGTTATTTTTATCGCAATCGTCGGATCGGAAGCCCCCGTACAACTGACCAGAACTCCCTCAATCTCCGGTTCCAGTGTTTTGCTTACATAGGGATATTCGCCGCTGTCTGCATTTGTCATAACAGAAGTCTCACTCCTGCTCTTCTGACTGCTGCCATCTGACTCACTATCGGACTTCGTCACATCCTTCTCTATGATCTTCTCGCCTCCATCTTTTAATGTGATCATGACACTTACCGTTCCGACGCCTTTCACCTGAGACAGTATCCCTCGCAGCTTCTCCTCCTGAAATGCTATATAATCTTCATAGCCGCTGTTTGCCGATGATTCTTCTCCTGAAATTCCCTGTCCATTGTCTGAGGCATATTCTCCGTTCTGTTGTTTTCCGGTCACTCCACCGGACGTTTTGTCCTGTTTCGTTCCGGTTAAAGCATCAAGTCCGGAAAATCCGTTTTTCTTATCAGACGGCCAGAGAATGACCAGCAGACAAATACCTGCAAGCAAAATTCCCATGCACTTTCGAAGTGCCGCATTTTTATCTTTTTTCAGTTCCTGCAGCTTTTGTTTGATGTTATTCCATATTCCTTCCATGCTCTCTCACTCCATTATATGTAACATGTCCGCTTTTAGTACATGTTATTTTGTCTGATATCCATTTATAAATACTTTGATCCTGTCCTCACTGATCTTATACTCTTTTGCGATCTCCTGACGGAGTTTTGCTGCATCCACGATTGTATCTGCCGCAATTCCTGATACGCTCTCTTTTTCTGTTGTGTCTGCTGCACGATCGAATGATTCCTCTTTCTCTGCTGTTTTTTCACTTACAACATTGTCTTCAACGTCATTCTTTGTATCTAATTCTCCGACCGTAACATCAACCGCTGTGATCGTGTAATTCTCATCAAAGGTGATCGCCACCTTACTGTCCAGTTGGAATGTATCGCGCAAATGATCTTTGATCATCGTCTCCATGACATCTGTATAATATGTAACATCACCGTTTCCCGGTGCGCCTGCAACTGATTCATAGTAATAATCAAAGCTTAGAATATCATTTAAGCCACCCGCACTTAATACAGGTGTCAGGACAATGATCGCCAGTACAAAACCAACCGCCGTCTGCATGTATTTTCTGTATTTCTCATCGGGCAAAAGGAAAAACACCAGAGAAGAAAACAATATAAAAAGCACGATATTTTTTATCCAGGCTAACAACATCCAGCACTCCTTTCCACCAATTTCTGAAAAACGGTTATGCATGTACCCGGATGGACAACCAACTTTTCACCTCGCAAGCAACGTCATGAGTGTGAGGGAGATGATAAATAAAAAGGAAGCACACCAGATGCCACGCAGCATCAGTCCGATGGTCTGTGCCATAATGTTAATGCCGTCGGAAAACCGTTTATCTCCCAAAGGCTGCACAAATGCAGATACGATACGAAGAGTCAGATAGATCACTGCGATCTTGGTAACCGGCAGAAGCACCGCCAGCAATACGACGACTGCACCCGCAATCCCGATCGCATTTTTTAAAACCATCCCCGAACCGAGCAGGATATCCGAAACATTCTTAACTGTATTTCCACCCGGCAGCATACCGAAAGCTTTTAAGACGGCATTTCTCTCCAGCTTATCCACTGATGGAACCATCACTCCCTTTATCACATTCATTCCGGTTACGACTGCAAACATGGTTTTCAGGATCCATCCTGCAATATTCCTTAATAACGTAACCGTCCTTGAAAAATGATCCTCGGCATTTAACTTATTCACAAGTCCGACCACGCCACTGCATTTGGTAAGCGGAAATACAATCTGAACGATCACCTTCTCGCACAGAAAAATGATCAGCACCGTGATCTGATAGGTAAATTCCGCCGTGCCTGCACCATTTGTATAGGAGACAGCCAACGTATAAGCAGGTATAAAGGTGATCATCAGATCCGTAAGATCCGAGACTGCCGACACCGCTATATCGGAAACGACCGCAAACATTCCGAGCAGGATGGATACCACCATCAGATAGGTGACGAAGAAGCCGTTTCCACCTACCATCTTTCCAAACTTTCCGGACAGGTTCGTGAACACCGAACCAAGAATGACAACGGCAAGAAGCTGAAGGAGCAGGCGGTTATTGCTTTTTATCTCCCCTGTAAGTGTCTGCTGTATTGTTCCCAGACTGTAGTCAAGAAGCCCCTGAAGGTCTCCGTTTCGGATATAGGATACGACCTCCCGAAAAGAGAGTCCTGCCTGTTCTTCTGTCAACATGTCCATTTCGTCAAAAGCGTTTTCATCAAGTCCCAGATCCGTCTCATCAACATCCGATATATCTGTATCCACATCTGCCATTTTCATATCCGATCTTCGATATCCAGCAAACTCTCCCGGTTCGGTATTTATAAGTTCTGGGACAAACCCGGGTGGTCTTCCATTACCCGATTCCTGCATAGCAAACGTTTTCTGCTTCTTCCCGGCAAATAACACCACTGCGATTAAGATCAGTCCTGCCACAATGCCTGCTATAATCATTTTCGCTTTTTGTCCTCTCATAGTTCTACCCCATCAGACGAACAACCATATCGATCACATGGAACAGAATCGGCAAACTCATCACCACCATTGTCACCCGTCCGGCAAGCTCAATATGCGAAGCGATCGCTCCATAGCCTGCGTCCTTACAGATATTTGTCGCAAATTCACAGATATAGGAAATGCCAAGCATCTTAAGCAGGATTGATATATACTCCATATTGATATTGATGTACCCGGTGATGCGGTCGATGGAATCCAGTACATTTCCAAGTCTTCCTATGATAAAGCTGACAATAAATAAACACGCTCCAATACTTAAGAGCGTGCTGTATTCTGCATTCATTTTCTTTAGTTTTATCGCTACTAAAACGACCAGAACCGATGCCATACATACCGTAACAAGACTCATGCCTTTTCTCCCCTATCCACCGATATTTACAAGCTTCATAATGTCATTAAAGAATTCTACGATATATGGAATGATCCACGAAAGTACAAGGATAAGTCCCGCCAGATTCAGCAGGAATGCCAGCTCGTCCTTCCCCGAATGCTTTAATATCTGATTCAACAGTGCTACAAGGATTCCTACCGCACCTATCTTCAATAATAACTGTATCGTCATAAGCTCCTGCCACCCTTACCCTATCAGTATTATCAAAAAGATCCCTCCGAGTAATCCAAGTGACCTGGATACTTTATTTATCCTGTGTGCTCTGTCCTTTTGTTCTTCATACTCTGTCTGCATGTTCTGCTCCCACAGCTTCAGATTCCTGATCTGCATATCGATATCCATATAACACAGCCATTTTCCAAGCTCTTTTACCGCACCGATCTGTGCATCCGTCAGATAGCTGTATTCCATCAGACTTCCGATACTGCCTGTCCAGATCTGCTCAAAAGAAGAAGCATATTCTTCCGTCCGAAACTGCAGAGCCAGCCCGGCAAGCCAGTCTCCGATCCTTCCCCCTGCTTTATCCGATCCTTCCCGAATGATCTCGGTGATCTCCGATGCACTGTATGCCAGATGCCCATTTGCCATCCGGACAAATATCAGAAGCTCGTAGATATCTTCCACGCGCCGGTTCTGATAAACTCCTATCGTCTTTCCTATCCCATAGGAAGCTGTGACCACCAGAAGCATTCCAAGAATCTTTATATATAACATATGTACGCCTCCCTGCACTTATGACAGTTCTGCTACAGCCGCTTCATTTTCATATGCCGATGTCAGGCGTTCATCCTCTGCCATAAAGAGAACACTTCCCCGATCGTCAAATATCGTCCGGATCTCTCCTGTCCGTTTGCGATTGCTCAGCACGATATATCGTTCAAATACCCTCTCATCGACCAGCTTCCGTAGTCCCGGACGATTCCTGATATCATCAATGGAATTGCCATGTACGGTTGCGATCAGCTTACAGCCGCAGTTGATCACGCTGTAGATCGCATCGATATCATCCCGGCTGCCAATCTCATCCACCGCTATGATCTGCGGTGACATCGAACGGATCAGCATCAGCATTCCATATGATTTTGGACAACAGTCAAGAATATCCGTCCGTATGCCGATATCATTTTGTGGTACGCCTTTATAACAGGCTCCGATCTCAGATCGTTCATCTACGACACCGATAGTATTTCCTTTGAATCCTGGAAATCCATCCGACAACATCCGGATCATATCTCTAAGAAGTGTGGTTTTGCCACATCGCGGTGGGGAAATGATCAGTGTATGAAATGTCTCATTTCCATTTATTATGTACGGAAGAACCTTCTTACAGCATCCCTTAACCTGATGTGACAAACGGATATTGATAAATGATATATGTCTGACACTCTTGATCATTCCAGATTCCAGAATGACTTTTCCTGCAAGCCCTACACGATGTCCCCCTTGAATCGTTATAAATCCCTGCCGGATCTCATCCTCATATGCATAGAGTGAATAGTTACTGATATATTCCAGCGTTTCCCTTATATCGGCAGGTGCTACCATATATGCTTTCTTACATTCTGTGGTTCGCTTTCCCTTCTCCGTCACAAAATATTCCCGATTATCATAGATCACGATCAAGGGTTCATTCATCCTAAGCCTTATCTCCTGAAGCTTGTTATAATCATATATCTCACTCGAAAATATTCTCCTTAACGCTACGGATAATATCTTCAATATTTCATTCTCTCTGCTTTTTTCCAAACCGATTCACCTCATGCATATGTCATCTGTAACCATTTTCACCTGTCAGTTCCATCATCTGCCAATACTCGAAAAGCATCTGCTTTTCTGATATGATCTGATACCTAAAGTAGGATGTTACACACTTCTGATAGTTATAATGTATGCATGACAAATGAAATTTAGAACAAAAAAATACCACATTCCTTTCTGAATTTTTCAGAGTGAAATGTGGTATCAAAACCCGATGCGCAGATCTTTGACATGAAGCCCTCACAATGGATCGGCACCATGATCGTACATCCCTCGCAGCCCTGTGCAAAGCTTCGATCTGCTCGCTTCAGGCACCCTTTTTGTAATTTTCTTCTACTTCTTTTCCTGTCGTGCCAAGGTCGTTGACCCTGCCGGGTCTGCTCTCACGCACACCGGAATATTGAACGTTTGCCATGTTTGCTACCTCTCTTTAATTATTGGACATTTGTAACTATATCTATATCACAATGATTAATCACCTTTGACATTACCAACCAGGGGACGCTTCCGCTCGTTGAGTCCTGCAGCGGTACTAAGATGCTGCTTGCGCACCACCTAAGAACCGGCGGACTCAAATGCCCCTGTTTTGGTAAGTCAAGATGCTTAATCATTATCTGCTCCATGGATTTCGCAAATGTCTATCATATATTAAATAACGTATTGATCTACCATCAGGTTGTTTTGCCAATCGACGAGATCGGCTAATGTGATGCCCTCTAATACATCCTGTATTGCCTGATCGAGTTTCTCCCAGATCAGTACGCTGACACACATACTTCTGTTTTCGCAGTAGGCTGCGTTAGCGCCTACACAGTCAGCAGGTGCCAGACTTCCTTCTACCGTTTCTAATATCTGCCTCACCGTATAATTCTCCGGTGAAGCATATAACATGTATCCTCCACGCGCTCCACGGACACTTTTTACCAGTGATGCCTTATTTAATATTGCAACGATCTGCTCCAGATATTTGTCTGAAATATGCTGTCTTCTTGCAATATCCTTTATCTTAACCGGCTCACCATTATAATAGGTGGCCAGATCCAGCATCAGTTTTATCGCATATCTTCCTTTTGTTGATATCTTCATCTTGACCTCCCTGTCGTTGTTATCTGATTAAAATGATTCCATGCTTCTATACATCATCTGAATCTCATCTATTTTTTCTGCAAACATGATAAATTGTCGTTTGTATTGTAGTATACTATTTCTATAGGATTTATCAAGTACAAAATTATTTTTTATGGCGATCTATCCGGTTGTAATAAAATATTATCTTCTTTAATGCATCTTCCACTGAACAATCCACGTCAAATGCTGCATTTTCTCATTGTTATAAAGAAAAGGCAGCTGTCTTATGCAGGTAGACAACTGCCTTGCTCACTTATCGTAATCTCAATCTATCGTCTATCATGCATATGAAAAATAAACCGTATTCATCCATACAGTCTGACAACAGCAACAACACATTCCCATATCATATTTTCTGTTTATCCTACTGTTTTCATATGTCATGATCGAACCTCCTGTGTTTTAATCTCTACTTATCTCATAGGTTTAATATGTTTTAACTTTATGGGCTGATTATATATTACCAATATCTTCCTATCAATATATTTTCTCAATAATTTTTAAACTCAGCCAATTATTTTAAATAAAAAAGACTTTGTCGAAACAACTCATATCCTGAAAACTATTCTTCAGAAATTATCTTGTTCCCGGCAAAGCCTTTTCCTTTTTACTATTTAATTCATGCGTTCTTTGTTATTGATCGCTTCTTTCGAATTTTCTGCCGGTTTACTGGAAGAATCCGGCATCAGCGGACTTATTATAGATTCCATAACATCCAAGCGTAGTTGCATCAGTAGAACGAGTCTGCCACCAGGACAAGAATCCGTCAGGCAATTCTGAGACAGGTGCATCCGGAGTATAGAAATAAATCTCTGTTCCGCTGTCCATGCCGGATGGCTCTCCTTCTTTATAACGGATACCATCTTCTATTCGTTCTGCTTCTTTATCAATAACAACGCTGTCAAGCGTCATGGAATATGTATAATCATTTACTTTTTTGATATTTGCAAACTGTCCGCTGAAATTACAGAAATACACCGTTCCATTTGGATAATCATTCTCATCTCTTTCTCCCATTTCCGAATCGGAAAATGCTCCCGTAAATGATCCATCCTCAGATAACGTGAGCGTTGTACTCCACCCACCGGCTCCACTGCTAAATACCATATCCATCGGATAAGTACCCGGCAGAGATGACACATCTTCCGACTGTGCTTCCGTTGTAGAAGCTTCAGCCTCTGTTGTACCGGTATCTTCTTCAGAAGAAGCCGCCTCTGTTGTCTGTGTCTCAGTCTCGGCTTCTGTCTTCTCTGTCGTTACTTCGGTTGATACCTCCGTTGTTCCTTTCGTCTTTTCTGTCGACTTTGATCTTTCACCATTACATCCAGCCAGCAAACCGGCTGCAAGCGTTGCTGCAAGTACTGCTGTCACGATTTTTCCTGATTGCGTTATATTCTTTCTCATGTTTAAAATCCTCCTGCATTCATTTATAAATACATTTCCGGAATTCTTATTGCGACTCTCATCACAATGCCTTTCCTCGGCTGTTTTCGAATACAAAAAGTATATGCTTGTCATCCCGTTTTGTCAGCTTAATTATTCGTTATAGATGTTGCATTTCGTTTACGATTATTACGGTTCTTTAACCAATCTTTGAACTCCGGCAGGGTCTTTCTTCCGGCTTCCGTAACCGGCTTCACCCATTTGCCTGATCTGGTATAAACAAGCTCGATTGCCAGACGCACCAGCTCATCCGTATATACAAATGAGAATACCGCAAGGAAAGGCAGATGTAAGACCATGCCTGCGATCCATGTCGCCGGAACGCTGACCAGGAATAAACCGCCAATCTCCACATAGGTTCCGACTCTCGTCTCACCTGCTGCCCGATATCCCTCATTCATAATATAGTTACAGGTTCGAACGGCACCGAAAAACAGGTAAATATATAACATATACATGCCATACCGAAGTGCCTGATCACCCAGTCCAAATAAGCCAAACAGCGGTTCATGCAATAACGCACAGATCAGCACAATCCCGAAAGTAACTGCCGGACAGAATAATGCCGACCGCTTCATAAACCGGTATGCTCCCTTATGGTCACCGGCGCCGACAGACTGTCCGATCACAACACTGGTGGCATTTGACAAACCACCGAAGAATGCATAGACAAAGCCCTCGCAGACACGGAACGCCGCCATAGCCGCAATCGCGGATTCATTCTGATGTCCGATCACAATATTGATCAGCATTTGTCCTACTCCATAAAACAGTTCATTGCAAAGGATCGGAAATGCATTTGACAGATATACTTTGATAAATCCGCCATGGAATAAGAACATCTGACTCAGACGAATCCGCACCTTGCATTCTGAACGCATCAGATAGATAAACAGCAGTAATAAATTGATGATTGCAGATGCAAGTGTTCCGACTGCTGCACCGGCTGCACCCATTTTCGGTGCGCCGAATTTACCGTATATCAATACAAAGTTCAAACAGAAATTCACTACCAATCCTACGATGGAACAGATAAGCGGCGCTTTCACCCGCTCTGTTGACCGTAGCAGGAAGCTGATAAGTACAGCAAATACCTGAAGCGGATATGCCCATCCGACGATCCGCATATACGGCTTTCCGATCTGGATAAATACTTCTTTATCTGTATATACCCCCAATAAGAATTCCGGTCTGATAATACACAGAGATGCAAATGCAAATCCCACGATTGCCATACAGATGAAAGTGATACCGAATGTACGGTTAATTCCCTTTTCATCATCCGCTCCCCAGTACTGGGAAAAGAACAGGATCGACGCACTGGCGAAGCCCCAGTAGCAGCTAAAGAACAGTGAGCTGATCTGCGAACAGATACCAACTGCTGCCACACACGACTCTCCCAGTCTTCCGATCATGATCGTATCTACCATACTGGCTGTTGTAGTTAATAAATTCTGTAATGCGATAGGAAATGCAATCGTTAGCATCACATACAGAAAGGATTTTTTGTTTTTCATATTTCATTTATCACGTTTATGAAACCTTGATCGTTACCTTTTTCGTTTTGCTCCTATATACAGAGGTGCCCTTTGCTTTAACCGTAACGGTATAGGTTCCTCGTGGTGTTCCCTTCTTTACTGTTACGCGTCCCTTTTTTGTAACAGTAATATATTTTTTTGCTTTTTTAGCAACGGAATACGTTACCTTTCCCTTAGCTTTCTTAACACCAACTGTAAAGGTATGCTTACTTCCCAGTTTTCCGGTTGCTTTTTTCACCTTATATTTTTTAGAGGTGACATTTAATTTCATTGTGTTTGATTTCTTGATCACAAGTTTTGCGACATTGGATCTGGCCGTGTTGCTGTTTTTCGTTGCCTTTGCAACTGCCACTACATAATAAGTTCCAACTTTATATGGATATGATGCCAGTTTCTTTTTACACTTAGCATCTGAATAATACCGATATGCGATTGCTCCTGCTTTTCCTTTTACAACAGCAGCATCTATCTTCTTTTTCTTTCCCGTATAGGTGACAGTTTTATTTTTCAGTTTCAGGACAGGTGTGGTTTTCGCAGACTGATCCGATTTTTTATTTTCTTTTACAGTTAAAGTAATCGACGCCTGATAATATCCTGTCTTACCTGTAATCTTTACCTTACCACTTCCTACAAATGAAATTTTTCCATTTGAGTCTATGGTGGCAACACTCTTTTTGTCCGATGTCCATGTTATATTGCTGCTTGTAAATGGACAATAGATCTCAAATCCCGGGTTTATCAGCATCATTTTCGCATTCGTGTGCTTCCCAACTACATAGGAATCTGCGTCTGTCTGTATTTTAAATTTATATAAATAAGTCTCAGCATCTCCCCACATTATGCCTGCAGTGGTAACCGCCTCTGTAAATTCGCCTTTGGGGATATTGACACTCTGTATTACCATCCGGTCTTCCTGTTTAACTGCTTCCTGTGTCACCTTTGATCCAAAGCATTGTACCCATGTATAAGTTCCATTAATATAAAAACATCCAACACCTATGGAAGTATAATCTTCATCTAAAATATTTTCTCTATGACCTGTTGAATTCATCCAGCTATCCATTACAGATTCAGACGTTGTCTGATTGATTGCTATATTTTCTGCTATCATATTCTTATCTGCCGAAAAACAGGATGCTCCATCCGGTCTGGTATGAGAGAATAATACAGCCTGATCGCCCGCTCTAACCATAGCAGTTTCCAAAAGACCCGTATCCATAGTCAATGCAGGTAATCCATTTTTTGCTCTTTCTTCATTCACCTTCGTCAATACTTCAAATGCTTTTGTATAGTCACGTTTTCCGGTAATCCGTATGGTCTCCACATATCGAAGTCCATTTGCGCCGAATTTGACCAGATCCTTATTCTCGCAATTTATGATAACAGTTGAAGAAAATGCATTCTCATCAACAAATTGCGTTGAAGCCGGAAGTGTTATCGACTGAAGAGACGGGCAATTTGCAAATGCTTGACGATATATAATCTTTACGTTTGGAAGGTATACATCCGTCAGTGAATAGCACTGTGCAAAATCAGCATAAGCTATTGATTCCAGTCCTAATCCACGGAATGTCTTAAGGTTACTGCAGCTGTTAAATACCGACCCTCCCCATTCCTTCATCGTCGCAGGAAGCGTTATTTCAGTCAATCCCGAACATCCTAAAAATGTCCGCATTCCAAGTGTTGTTAATCCGCCAAAATCAATAGAGCTTATATTTTCACACTCTTCAAACATAGAATAAGAACTCTCTTTTAATCCACTGCCAAATTTTACGGCTGTGAGCATATTACATTGCTCAAATGCAAAATAACCGACTTCGCTGATCTTATCTGAAATCGTCAATGTTCCCGATAACTGAGAACGATAGAATGCTCCTTCCCCCAGCGTAGTTACATTTGCAAAGTCTACTGAATTTAAACCTCTTACATTATAAAATGCATATGCTCCAATCTCCTTTACATTTGCCGGTATCGCAAAGGTTCCGACTCTGCTTTGGAACGGATACATAACAAGCACTGTTCCATCCTTTGAATATACAATACCATTCTGTGCAATATAGGATGGATTTCCCACTGCAACTGTATAACTCTCTATCGTGGTATTTCCGAAAAACACTAATGGTGAAATAGATGTGATACCTGCAGGTATTTCATATGTTACAGCACTTGTTCCCTGGAACGCATAAGATTCCAGGCTTGTGGCACCCGGCGTTACAATCTTTGTTACAGCCGAACAATCACAATATGCACCACTGCCAACTGTATTCACACCAGATGGCAATACAATCTCTGTCAGTCCATAGCACTCATAAAAGGCGGCATCTCCGATCTTTGTCAATGTATCCGGATAACTTACCGATGTAATCGATGACATCTGTAAAAAATTCCGGTTTCCTATACCTGTAATACCTCTCTGGATTATAACTTTCTCGACATTGAATGTAATCCATGGTGCTTTATTTGATGAATCAGCATCCGGCATATCGCCACTTCCTGATATCGTAAGCGTGGTACCGGAAAGGCTCCATGATATATTCCCCCATGTTCCGCTCTGTGTTGTACTGTCAGTGCTATACATAGCTATATCATAATCAGAATACAACTCCGGTCCCGAACTATTTTCTTCTATTTTTACATATCCTGCTGCTGGCTCCTGATCCGCCTCTGCCTCAGCTATAATATTCGATGTCTGTTGCTCTGCATGAACAAGCTTAACCGGAGTCCAAAGCATTCCGCATATGGCTCCGATTCCTAATGCTATTGTAAATTTAAATCTGTAATTTCTCATTTTTCTCCTCCCATATTCATATATTATTCATAACTATACTGTATCTTTAAAATGTCGTTTTGTCTATAGAAATAATCCCATTTTTCTCCATTTATCCATATGCTCTGTTTTTTCATATGATCACTGGCGTAAAAATTCTCGTTCTACCCGTGTTATTTTTAAAAACAATTTATATAGCATTCTGTTCGTGTTTTTTGTTTTTACTATTGTCTTATTTAAAATAGAATGATAATGTAATATACAGAAAGCACGGTATATCTTTCATTAATCCGATTATATCGGGTCATTTTCTTTTGTTACTATAAATAACATTTTGTCAAGGAGTACATTATGAAGAAATTATCTACTGCGCAGCTTGCAGATACTATTATAAGACTACGCAAACAACAGCATATGACTCAGGCACAGCTTGCTGCCGAAACCGGAATCAACCGTTCCTTAGTTTCACGTATGGAGAAGCAGGATTTTATGCCATCGATCGGACAATTAGAAGCTCTGGGCGATGTGTTGCACTTCGATATCACAGAATTATTCATCAGCGACCTACCTGTGAAATATCCTTCTCCATCACCATTAAAGATCGCAATCGCCGGAACCGGCTATGTCGGATTGTCCATCGCCACGCTGCTTGCACAGCACAATCATGTGACCGCTGTTGACATTATCCCTGAAAAAGTAGACATGATAAACAGACACCAATCCCCGATCCAGGATGAATATATCGAAAAATATCTGGCTGAAAAAGACTTGGATCTGACTGCCACAACCGATGGAGCTATGGCGTATAAAGATGCAGACTTCGTTGTGATCGCAGCTCCGACCAACTATGACAGCACAAGAAATTATTTTGATACATCTGCTGTAGAATCAGTGATCGAGCTCGTTCTGGACGTCAATCCCGATGCCATCATGGTTATCAAATCCACGATCCCGGTAGGCTACACAGAATCTGTCCGAAAAAAATACCACACCAGAAATATCCTGTTCAGCCCGGAATTTCTCAGGGAATCAAAGGCTTTATATGACAATCTGTACCCAAGCCGTATCATTGTATCTACGGATAAGAATGACATCCGTCTGTTCGAGGCTGCCCATACATTTGCCGCCCTCTTACAGGAAGGCGCCATAAAAGAAAATATTGAAACGCTATTCATGGGATTTACCGAAGCAGAAGCCGTGAAATTATTTGCAAACACCTATCTGGCTCTCCGCGTATCCTACTTCAACGAACTTGATACCTATGCAGAGACCAAAGGGCTAAACACCAGGGACATCATAAATGGTGTCTGTCTCGATCCCCGAATCGGCAGCCATTACAACAATCCATCCTTTGGCTACGGTGGTTACTGTCTGCCAAAAGATACAAAACAGCTTCTTGCAAATTACAATGATGTCCCACAGAATATGATGAGTGCGATCGTAGAAAGCAACCGCACCAGAAAAGATTTTATTGCAGACCGTGTTCTGAATCTTGCCGGATATTATGACTATAACTATAATGGAAATTATTCCGCAAATCGCGAAAAAGAATGTATTATCGGCGTATACCGACTGACAATGAAAAGCAACTCTGATAATTTCCGTCAGAGCAGCATACAGGGTGTCATGAAACGAATCAAGGCCAAAGGAGCAACCGTCATCGTCTACGAACCGACACTGGAGAACGGAACTACCTTCTTCGGAAGCAAGGTAGTAAATGACTTAAATGCTTTTAAATCCATGTCGCAGGCGATCATCGCCAATCGGTATAATTCTGATCTTGACGATGTCCGGGCAAAGGTCTACACAAGAGATTTATTTGAACGGGACTGATGGAGGTGAAGTGCTGCTTCAGTTCCGCTTCACATTCTTTTACAGACTGGTCGTCTGGTCATGTGAGTGCGGAATTGAGCAGCTAATTCTAATGTAGTGTGATATAAGTTGTTGAATATTTTGGTGTTTGGTTGCAGGGATGATCTTTGTTTTTCTACTTTTTATAAATCTTCTGCCTTATATAAGGTATAACCTTCATAATAATAACTATGGTCTATGCCCTTCATATATACTTCTCTATCATCGATCCTGGCTGTCAAAGCCTGTTTTAAGATATACTTTATCTCAATATCTTTAATTGGACTTCTCTCCATCGCCAGCAAATAATCTTCTTTATCGACTGTACTCCAATCAATAACCTTTTTCAGTTCTCTCTTTAGAATTAAATCCAGCCATATTCGTGTGCTTCGTCCATTTCCTTCTCGAAATGGATGCGCAATGTTCATCTCTACATATTTTTCTATAATCTCATCAAATGTTGACTGTGGCATCTTCTCAACATTCTCAATTGCTGCCTGCAAATACATAACCGGAGCAAATCTAAAATTACCTTTTGCAATATTTACATTTCTTATTTTTCCTGCAAAGTCATATATTTCATCAAATAAATATCTATGAATTGCCGCCAGCATCTGAAAAGATCCAGCTTCATATGCGTCCAGATATCCATTTTCAAATAATTCTACGGCTTTTTTCTTGCTAATCTTTTCTTCCATTCTAGCCAGTTCTGCAGAATCTGTAATATTAAGTTTATTTTCTAAAACCATAAGATATCCTTTCCTGTTATATATAACCCATGTAAATTCTATAAAACATCTTATTTTTCAACTTGTGAGATATTAATTTTTATAGAATCAAAATGAAAAATTCCTACATAGCATATTTTTGCTCTGCACATAATATTAATTCATTTATTTCATTCAGTTCTATTATAATATTATTATGTATATATATTAAAAAAGCATTATCAACCGTACCTCGAAAAGCAACAACAGAATTATATTCTTTCTTTAAATTATTATATATATTATAATGATAAAAGAAAGTTCTAACAAATTTTCCAGTTATACTTCTAATTGTCTTACCTTTAATTGTCTTTTTCATCTCACGACAAAGATTCTCAACTATTTGATTAATTAATGAATTTTTCATTATCAAATCATTCCAATTAGTGTCCGATTCATCTTTTATGCCATACTGCGTAAGAATCTTTCTAAATTCCTGAATAGTTTCCTGAGATTCCAAATAAAATATTTCAAAATCTTTCTTTGCAGTATATTCCTCTACAACTTCAGTTGAAGTCTTTTCTTTCTTCAATTCTTTGATATGCAAAGCATTTTCTATCTCTATTTGAATATTTTCTTCTGTCAATATATCGTTTTCTGTATATTCCAATGTTTTCAAATCATATAGATTATAGAAATCTCTCATCTTCTTTCTATAATCCAAATACTTTTCTTTCCCCATATCTGCATGCGTTGAACTAGGCGATATCTCAATCCCTAATCTCTCACCCGTATGATAATTTAATATCAAAAAATCCAATCGTCCCTGATGATATACCTCTTCATTTTTTCTTAGCCGTACTTCTCGTAACAAAAGAGGAGTTTTCATCATATTTTCTTCATTTAGTCCGGACAAATATTTAAGATAATTATCTATAACTTCAGGTTCATATTTCGAACCAGTAGAAAATTTGTTATAAAATTCCCGAAGATACTGTATAACATCTTGATTGTCTTTTTTTCTATATCTAACTCCTGAAAGCATAATTCGATTGTTTATTTTATCATAATTTATGCTTTCATTTGCAACAACATAACCTTCTTCTATCAAATGCCCTATTGACCAATATGTATATGTAAGTTTTGTTAAACTAATCAGCCTATCTGAAAAATATTCCGAACCATTATATTGAGTTTTCGTAAATATTCCGATTATTTTTTTATTATCCCCCAATATCATTTCCATATCACATTGTCTAATTTTTATCTTAGAAAATTTCTCATATCTTTTATTATATTTCTTATATAAATATTCTCTCAAACAGTCAACTACCTTTTTCTCTTCTATTTCGGGAAGTCTATCTGCATTTTCCAAAACCCGTGCAAAACATTTTTGAAAAAAAACTTCTGCATTTTCATATTGTTCATAATGAAAGTCTCTAGAATAAACATGGTCGCACCTATGAAAAAATGAACTTACTACTTTACAGTCTGGTTGCTTTTTTAATTCTTCTTTTGCATATTTCCGTAATATTTCAACAAATTCTTTATCATATGTCTGTCCCATACAAATTATCCTCACTACCATATTCATTTAATTTGAATTAGTTCCTTTTATACCAGAAATCTCATCTTCCTTAAATGATCCAGATTTCCTATATATTTATTTTGCACTATCTTCAGCTAAGCTTTTGTAATAATCCATTACATTTATAAACGGAATTACAATCTTTCCTTTATTAAATATACCTGCTGACAAAGTTTCAATCTTACCTCGTGCAATTCCTATCAATGCTGCAACTCCATTTAGGATTACAAGTTGTTTAAATGCATCTTCATTCAAACAATTTCTCGATAAAAAAGCCCCTTCCAATACAAGTTCTATGCTACATTTATTTTCTTCCTGTTCTATTTCTATTTGAAAATGAATGGCAACCTGTGCAATTACTGCATTTTCAATTTTTTCAAATGTTGGCTCATTTATATTTAGTCCAAAGCTCTTTCTTGCATCTTTCCCTATATCAACAATATTATTTTTTACAGAAAGATCTTTAATTACAGTTCCAACCATCTCTATTCCATCAACAATACAATTCAATTCCATTTTATGCGATAGCCCCCTTATCCTTTAAATACTCTTTCCATCCATCATTTAAATCATGAGGAATGAACCGCTTCTGATCCAATTGGATCAATGTATAATCGTTCACCGGATATCTGTCTTCCAATTCAACACGTAAATCCAGCTCCAGTTTTTCACAAATCTCATTCAAAGAACGAATCGTGAAATTATAATCTCTGCTCTCCCACTTTGACACCATTCCCTGAGTGACTCCCATAAAAGCAGCAAACTCCTTTTGTGTCATTTCTTTATCAAGTCGTTTTCTCTCAATCGTTGCAGAAATTCTGGCTAATTCAACAGTTGATTTTATTTCTGTTCTCGACAAACCATCCACTACCCAGCTGGTTGGTTTTGCCTTTGCTATCTTCTCTGCTATTCCCATGACTCATATTCCTCCATATTTCAATCATAATCACTTTCCAGCCATTTCAATCTTTTCTTCGCTGTCCTTATCGCCCTCTGATAATCCCCTGAATTCTTCTCTAAAAATGCAATTAATAAAATAATACAATCATCATAAATAGTATATATAATACGAATATTCTTCCTAGATCTTGGTCGATGAATACAATACAAATTCTCCTCACCGGATAATTTTTCAAATTGCGGCAAATCAATAGCTTTCTCTTTAGACAAATCTAATACAGCCAGATCCTGTAGTAACTTTTTCTGATATCCCTGCCACGGTTCCACCTCTTTCCATGGCTCATTCACTGCATCCTTAAATTCCTTTTTTATAACAGACAATGCATAAGTATCATTAACTCCATCTATATTTATCTTCTCCAGTTCCACATCCTGCACCCTTCCTTAATATAATATTACTTATAAGTAATATTATCAAGTAAAACTTTATCTCCAGTAACAAATTGCCTTGAATTCTAATAGTATATTGCCTTTTTCATTTTTCATACATATTTACGGATATATGATTCGTGATTACGAATATTCTAAATAGAATCCCCACCCATGTTCGAATGTTTGTTCTTTTATTGTAGAACAGAATGTACGCATTGTCAATTACTTATTTTTCATGTCCCATTTTTAAATATTTTCATGTTTTTTTTGCAAAAAATTATTTTTTTTTGATTTTAATAACATATTTACTGTGTAGTTGATGCATGTATAAAGTTACAAGGAGGAATAAAAACATGTATTGTTTACTTAACTATTTATTTTTCATATTGTCTTTATTAGACAATACAGACTGGCTCGCAAAATTTAAAAGATACAGAGTGTATGTATCACAGGAGGATCAACACGCTATGCCTGAAAATACCCTTGGGTATTATCGCCCTGGGACTGGAAGATGGGGCGTACATATCATCAGAGTAAAAGCTAATTTGCCTAAAAATCTCAAAATCACAGTTCTCTGCCATCAGTGTGCCCATTTTATCGAATATGTTAGTAATAATTCAGAACATAAAAAAGATAGAACTGAATTAGAAGTCCATAATAGTGAATGGAAAGCTATTTATTCTGAATTGCTTTATTCATTTTATACATCTGGTCTTTTAAATCCTGATAAGCTTGAAGATGAATTAGAAGAATGCAGAGTTCTTCCGCCCGACTTGGCGATAGTATCCCATATATTAGGCATTCGAGACTTCGGTCAGTACGATATATATGACGAGGACGAATTATTTTACTACAATAATTGGAACAGCGAAATGGAATCTCCATTCGACTCGTATGACGACGAGGATATTGATCCAAATTATTAAAATATTAATACAATAATAATATAATGCACAGCTACACAAAGGACTGTCACATAATTACTTAATGCGACAGCCCTTTTTTATTGCCTCATAACAGGTCAGCATTCGTTAATATATACTTTAAAATTAGCGTCATATAATTCAAGTTATTCCTTAATTCCCATCATCATATTATAATGTTCGATATGGTTCGTATGAAAAAATATCATCCTAAACACCTCCTGATATCTTTCCAATGAATCATCCAACGCTTCAACATATAAATCATCCGGTATACAATGTGACCCATCATTTATCCAAGATATTAACGATCTACATATTTCCTTACTTTCATAATCCTGAAATTTATCTATCAGATCCTCATCCTTATACTTTCCAAGTATCTTAAAATAATTCTCAATTATACGTCTCATTGTATTTTGTATTGTTATAACAGAATTATTATTTTGTTCTTTTAATTCTTTCCACAATAATTCATACGAAGAAGATATTGGATTTTCAATTCCATAATACTGTATATTTGTAATTCCATTCTTTTTTCTTAAAATCCAATAATGAATATTCTTATTAGAATCTTTTCCATTTCCCATAAAAGAAAGTTCTTTGTGAAAATATACATTATGAGTTAAAACAAATACCTGTTTTATATTTGATTCCCCAACCAAGACTTTACGAATTACATCTTTTAAAAGTGAACTTACTACAAATAAAATATTACTATCTAAACTCGATATAGGATCATCAATAACGATTACCCTATCTTGTGTAACATCTTCTTCATTTTGACTTCCCTTTATCCACTGTAAGAAATATAAAAAAGTAATAAACGTTACTTCCCCTTCACTTAACGTTGATTCCACTAATGTACCATCAGGTCTTTTTATCTGATAATGATTATTTTTTTCTTTTGACGGATCAATAGAAAAATTGTTGAAACCATAACTTTTTAAAATACCATTAATTTCATCAACCGCAGGTTGTACACTAGTAACTAGTTTATTTTTTTCCTTAATCTCTAATTCTAATTCTTTCTTTTTTACCTCATATTGATTTTTTTTATTAGTTGTCTCTTGAATACCTTTCATAAAACCATTTATTTTATTATTATGTTTACTTATCAATGCCATATTTTCTTTAGCAATTAGTATCCATATATCGTCAATTAATTTCTTCTTTTCAGTTTTATAGTTTTCAACTAAATTATTGTGTTTAATGATTTCTGCATTCTTTATATCAATGATGCAGTTAATTTCATCAATATATTTTTCAATACTATCAAGCTGTATTTTTTACTTGGTTCATTAATTTTCCTATTAATTTTTTCTTCATTATCCCGAAAGCAATTTACTATTTTTTCACACAATTGTTGTATTTTAAACTTTGTCTCATTTTCTAAATCCTGGTTTTCAATAATAGCCAATTTAGAACGAATATCGTCTTTTGCACGCAAATATTCTTCTTTTCCTTTTTTTAACTGTTCAATATCATTTTCAAATTCCAAATCAAAAAATGCTTCCAATTGACTCCTAAAATCCTCATCAATTGTATCTTTTTGACAAAACGGACACTTACTTCCTGAATATATATATTTTCTTCCTTGGTTAACCCAATCCCCATTTTCTAATTGAATTATTAAACGTGCAATTGGTATATCTTTCTTTCCAACAATACATTTATCCCATATAGCTAAACTCTCAATCTGCATTATATATTGCTTTGATAATTGGAAAAGCTGTTCTTTTTTTACTGGTGGTTCTCCAAATAATTTAGCTGCTCTTTTTTCTACATCTTCTCTAGTTATATTTTCTTTTTCGGGTAATGCTAATTCTTTTAACTTAGAAGCAAATGCCTCTTTTTTTAAGAATCCACTAAATGCCTCTTTAAATTTATCTTCATTTGTTTTATAGACATCTTTCCATATTATTTCTTTAAAATCTGATTTTTCTTTTTCTATTTTCCCTCTTAAATCTTCAATTGTTTCATTATTTCCTTTAATATGGTGTGTTTTTTCCTCTAACTCTGCCTTTTTTCGATTTATTTCTTCAATCTCCTCAGTAGTAGCCTGTCCTAATGTAAAAATCCCTGCAATATCACTACTTTCTTTAAAATTCTTTTCTCTAAATGTTTTATTATATACAAATACCTTTTCGGGCAAATTATGATCCCATTCTACTTGACAATCACTAAATTTTTCACATGCTGTATCTTCTAATAAAGTGCTAATAGTTGTTTTACCACATCCATTTGCACCGTATATGTAATTAACCTTTTCAAGCTTATCTATAACAATACCTTCAGTATCATATGTGGCCACATTTTTGACAATAATCTTATTTATCACTTTACTTTCTCCTTTATTAATCTTACTATTGCATATATCTTTTTGCTTTTCTTATAAAGATTTCAATATACCATACTCTTAATAGACCATTCATATACACTATTCAATTTTTCATTTCATGGATTTTAATTAGATCTGTCTCCAAATAGACATAAAAAGAAATCCCCCCCTCTATTCGATTATCTATATCTCATATTTTAACCCTATTTATACGCAAAGTCAACATTCTTCGACATAATAACTATGTTCCATCATATCAACTAAAAATTGGAATGGGTAGAACCTTCAATATTCAAGGTTCTACCCATTCCCGCCTAGTTTTATTTTCTAATATTCCGTTTATACAAATAACATCTATATTCTATAACTCAAATCATTTATACCTACTGCATTCCCCTTAATTTTCTTAATATAGCCATAATGTCAGGCTGTGTAGGTGTAAATTTCACACCTCTTTTTAACATCCCCATGACTTTTCTTGCTTTCTGTTCAATTTTGTTAACAGTATGTTCACTGGTAAGCAGGAGGTGATTACCACCTATCATATACTCCCACATTATATAGAAAAAGTCCCTCACCTTACGGCGAAGGACTAAACTTTCAACCCGACCATTTATATACCACATATCGGTCAGTAGTATATTCTATAAAAATATATATCCATAAGCAACCATCATTTTTATCCGATGATGCTTCAAACCAATTTAATTAAAATCATTTTTATCAAATATAACATGTGATGTCTTGAGTCACATTCTGTGAAGTTCTCGCATCTACCATCGCTCTTATAACATCTAACTCTGGCTGAATAGTTTCATATTCTATTCTAAATTCTTCATCCTGCAACTGTTTAAAAAGCATATCATCAAAAGTTCTCATTCTGCATCATCCTTTCACATAATCTTCTCCAGCATCCCTACCCCACCGGGAAGCCATTTTTGAATACATATTCATTGCCATACGAATCATGAATCGTTATAACAATCTTATTATTCAGATCAATCGTATTTTCTTCAATATATTCGCCCCTGTCAAATATCTCAATTCTGCACTTTTGCGTATATCCGGGTTTAATAAATACCCTCTCTCCTCTATACATTCCAAGCACTAATTTGTTATTATCCGCTATAGAAATATGGTCAATACCTGTCTCGATATTACCCTGGTTGTAGATCACCAAATCAACCATTAACCCATCAGGAGATTTATATGCCACAGGCATAACTTTCAGTTTAATTCTATATGGCAGCTTTGCAACCTTAAACGAAGTTGTAATTGCGATTATACTTATAACAATTGTTACTACAGAAAGAACAAAAGACAGAAATCCTTCATTCTGATTACACCACGCAATTATCTCATTCATCTCTTTTCTCCCTCATAAAATTATTTCTCTTATTATTTGTCTTGTAAAACTCTAAATCTCACCAAACTTAATTATTCATTTCCATAATCCTATGTCAAGCTGTACCATTCAATCCAACACTCCATCATCATTCAAAGATATTATCTAAGCCTGCCAAATGCAGCAGTTTCAATATTATCAATGCAAAGTTATATGACAGCCATTTTATATCCAGCTGATTGCCTGCAAAATATGCACTTTTGTTGTACTCAGGATATCTAAAATATTCCGGATTTTCGCCTTCGATCATTCTACAATAAGAATCGCAAAAAGATGTTACATATTCCATATATTTTTTATTAATTGAATACTTTGACCATAACAAATCTGCCAACTCTTTCAAATTATGTGTTTTCAAATCTTTTTCTACCACATTTTTTTGTACCAACAAATATTTAAAGCCCAATTCAATAGCTTGTCTCCCTATATAAACGGTAACCACTGACTTAGGCAATACATGGGTAAGCTGGTCAAATGCATTTATATATTCCAACCAATAAAACTTCCATAATTCAATTCTATCTGCTTTCTTATACCCCTGCTCTGTTCCATTAAAGGCATCCAAACTGCCAAGAACATCATCAATATGTCCCCTAGAAGAAAGACTGTTCTTTCTTGAATTTTTTGCAATATTCCTGCCATCAATATTATTAAAAAGCGGTGATTCCCCATAATTAATATGTGCAACTGAATACGCACCATCTAGTTGCAAGATATCCTTGTAACTCAATTCATCCCCAATTGCTTGAAAAATCTTCATATAATCAACTCCTGAATCTTCTTTTCCTTTCATACAAAAACAATCAACCCGGATCAGCAGGCTTCTGAAAGGTCAAATAGTCCTGTTATCAACCATTCCGTTAACACTTGAAATCAACTACTGTTTATGATATCATCAAGTTGTAAAGGGTGCTACCGACAGACGGCTAGCCTCTTAGTTATTTAGCAATAAACGATCGCCAAGTCCTACGAAAACTAACGGCGGTCGTTTTTGTTTGTGTCATCATGTTCTTCAGCTTCTTTCCTGTATAGAAATCTTTCGATCTTCTCAACAAGTTTTCCAACTGCAATTCCGGCTATAAAGACGGTAAGAATAAATCCTACCAAGCTTATGTACTCCATCATCATAATCACACCACCCTCCTTTCCCATACGGAGGGCTTTTGTAACAGTCCCTCCTTTTCGCAAGAGGGACAGCCGCCTACCATCTCAATAGGTTACAACAGACTTTTATCCACCATATCCTAAGGATAGCACCCATAAACATTACGGAACAAATGTTCTTGTCGCGCAAGTATTTTCTAAGACATGTATTTGAATTCCTGATCATCGGCATCTGTGTTAGTATTTTTCATGCATGTGCAACGAAGAAAATCTGGCTGATGCCGGTTTTGGCATTATTAACATGCATGTGTATATCATTGTCCGATCAGTCGGTTCGGCTATTCATTGCCGGGAGACATTTTGATTCCTTTGATCTGGCGTTGGATGCACTGGGATATGTGAGCGCTATCGTGATTGTGAGTATATGCAGGGGGATAAGTAGATTGGTAGTTAATAGAAGATAAGTCCTTTGCCGAGAGGTGAGGGACTTATCATGTGCCCACTGACGTACTGACCAATCCACAAATGCACCTACCCAATTAAGGAAATCGTCCACGACAGGCAGATGCCCCACTCTTTCCGAAAGGGCAACCGTATCATCCGGTGTCTGGAATGTCAGGTAGAACAATATGCCTAAAGTTATCAGAACAAATGCAAATGAAATGACCAATGATATTCTATTATCTGCTATCTTCTTTCGCATATATTCCCCCTTCTTTCTTTTACAACACACTTATCTCTTAATACAAACCATCTATTCTGACGACTCAACACTCCGCAATTCTTATGGCCTTGTCATTACCGGAATATGCGACAAATTCAAGCTCGATTAATTTATCTTCCTGCAGCTGTGCATTCTTCCAATCAGCAATCGCCTTGTCAGGATCCTTAAGCCTTGCATTTTGAAGATTCACCTTTATAGGAATCTTCTTCAATTCCGTATCTTTTATACCGTAATCGTATTCTTCTCTGTACCATTCGTCCATTTCTCATTTTTTGTTTATCCGCACCATTCCTTACAGTCTGATAAATATTTTCTTGCACCTGATTAGCCTGAATCTTATTGATCTTGTGACGTTCATATCGTCTGCCACCAATAAATGTACATATCAATCCCAGAGCCAAGCTAATCAAAAATACCGCTAACGCTTTATTAGAATCAAAGAGATTTGAAAACTGCACATATAAAAAATGAAATGTATCCTTCATAATCTGCTTCATTTTTATTTCACCATTGTATAGCCATTATTTTGTAAAATTCTTCTATTAATCTGAATTTCTCTTATAAAAACTAAATCCATTGTGAAACAATTTTTCATAAAAATTTTTATTATGTATTATATTAAATTTCTGAAAAAAAATATTGCGTTTACTATCGTAATGTAGTGCAAACTGGTAAAATAATAACCAACACTCTGATACTCTACAACATTTATCTACAATTTGTTCACTAAATATGTCCGTCTGCTCCTCTAACAAAATAACTATAGCTAAATCATTCTTTGTATCAAGTAATTTTTCAACTTGCTGTCCGTTGAATTCGTATCCTATTTTTGTAAGCAAATATACTAACCATACCACATCAAGGTTATTGCCATTATTAATATTATATTCTAAATGTTTATATAAAATTTTTTTTATGTTATCATCAATGGCAATGTTGCTATTCTTATACTCTTTTACAAATATTTTTGATGCCAATGGCATATTTTTCTCATCGTTACAAATCACATTTACCAAATAATCACAATATAAATTTTTATCATTTATAATATAATTATCAGGATATGCACTTAATAAATATCTGACTGCTCCCTTTTCCCCTTTCTTCTCCATACTAAAAAAACAATTAAATAATTCCACTATTTCCGGAGAATCCATTTTCTCCTCATTTCCTCGTATTCTTTCAATAATCTTTTCATAATTACTGAAAAGATAATATGGATATTCTTCATAATATGTTTTCTCACTATTTAATTTCAAAAAATATTTATCAAACACTGAAGTAACCAAATGAAGTACATCTTCATAGAATGTATCATGATAAATTGCTATTTCATAGTCATCTGCATACCTAGTAAATATCAAACCTTGATCTCTTAATTCCTTATCAACTACTGCCAATATTGTCTCAGATAATATTCTCGATATATATGGACCAACTAAAACTCCATTAGTTCTTGCTCCATTAAGTCTTCTAACTCTGTCATCCAACTTTTTATATAGCAAATAATCTTGATCTGTACTATCTTGAATAAACGCACTTTTTATGCCATCTATACCAAGCTTTATACATCCAAATATATGCGTATAAATATTACTATAAAACTCTGAAATATCTATATGGAGTATCCCTGCAGCTCCCTTGGTACGCTGAATTTTATAAATCATGTTATTTACATATGTACTTCTAGCCTTCTCATATTCATTACTTTCAGCGCCCCTCTCTAAAACAAATTTAGCACCTCCGCCATATCCATCTTTTTCGTATACAATATTTCCTTCACTATTCACAAATCTAGAAAAAGAATTTTCATCTTCTTTTGATTGGTTAACAATTGTTCTGAGAATTGAAAATTTATTGTCATAAAGAAAATTCACAAGTGATACATATGTTGCAAATTCAGGTATACTAATTAACCTTTTATCACCTTTTTTATTAAATCTGCTCATATAATACGAATACGGTTCTATTCTATCCTTATGAGAGGCACCTGCCCCATAAACATTAAAATTATTCGAGGAAACATTAAACTCACTTGGTAGATATTCAGAGAAAATACCTTTTGTTTTCAGTTCTTGTATCAAATCATCCTCTATCATTTTGCTAATCCTGACCTTTCAAATATATATTTCATGTATACGTTTAATACAATCAATTCCAGGCTTTTTTCATGCATAATATCTTCTCAAAACAACGACGTCATAAATCATTCCCAAACATTTCAGAGTAACCTTGGCATTATTATCTGCTCTTTAAATATTATGAAAACCTTTGTATTTTTCTGTCACTGGAAGATTTTATTTTTCATTTCATGGATTTTAATTAGATCTGCCTTACAAATGAAATAAAAGAAATCCCCCTCTATTTGATTATACATATTTTGATTCTACCTCTGTTTATACGCAAAGTCAACATTCTTCGACATCAAAACTCTACTTTCCATATCAAAAGTAAACGCTTCACAGTGGGCATATCACACTGTGGAGCGTTTACGCAGAATAGGTAAAGTGTACCTGCTGTTGCAGGGTTCTCTATGCCAAGGGATCTGAGGACTGCGGCAAGACTGTCTATACCATACCTCAGATCCGTTCTGCCACATACTATGTATATTTCAGAAAAACCAACTGCATCATGCAGCATCTACAAGAACCTCCATGATGGAGCGGATTACTGTAGGAGCAGCACCGCCATCGATCTCTATGTGTATGCAGCCACAGTCTATCCTTATCTTTGAATTGCTGCACGAATCAAGGTCATTCTGATAATCAGCGCATTCCAACTTGACTATCTGTGGATTCTCCGATTCAACCGGCAATTCTGGTTGAGGACCAGAGGCCTGCATGCACGCCGCAAGTCTCAGCTGATTAAACCAGTAGTAATACTGATCCTTTGATATGTTATTTTCAGCAAGCCAGTCCTTTGTTTTCATACCGCTGTTCCTGCATTCCTGAATAATCGCAGTCCAGGTCTCTAACTGCTTTTCCCGAATAGCAAGTCGTGTTGCCCTAATCTACCTCCCGAATATTTGGATTTTTCGCTCTTATTTTCCAACTAGTTGAGGTGATTATAAAAAAATTCGGGTAAAATGGATAGGTACCGGCTATGGAGCGTTTACGAACTGGACTTCCCTTCATGTCAACAAAGGTACATTTAATCCAGTTCATTATATATTTATTTTCTTTTATAAATGCAAAAACTATAGATTCTTCTACACACACTCATTACTATTATTGCACTAATATATCCCAATGCATCTAATATAAGATCAAAGGAATCAAAATGTCTGCCATTAATAAATATCCTCGTTGACTGATCACATATAGAAATAACCACACATGTACCCAGTGCCAGTACGAACATCTTCCAAACATGATTTGTTCTAATAGCATAAAAAATACTAATAACAATACCAACAAGCAAAAATTCAAACACATGTGCCCATTGACGTACTGACCAACTTACATAAGAACTAACACAATTCAGAAAACTTTCAACTATAGAAAAATGCCTCACCTTCTCAGAAAGTGCATTTGTGTCCGTTGAACTCTGGAGCATCAGATATAATAGACCAGTTAATGTTAATAAAATTAATACAAATGATATAATTGATATTCTTATACTTTTAAAATGGAACCTCCCCCTATTCATGCTTACTTGCCCTCTTACTTTTTCCTTTCCAAATAGGCATAACTACTTTATTAAAACAATAATTTGAAAAAATATCTTTCAAAAGAAGAAGTGTACCCACATATACAATTATGCCAATAAAAGTTATAAAACAAAAACTTATAATACTATAATGGAACGCTGTCTCTATAGGTTTAATTGTTAGAAACATTATTGCAGCCGCTATTACAGGTTTGGGTAAACCTTGTAATAGTTCTTTTCCAGATATATACTGTCCCTTTATTGCAATTATCGCAAGCACCATGCAATCAATTACCTCTGCTATAGCCGTTGTAATTGATCCTCCTATTGCTCCTAACCATGGAATGAAAACGAAATTTAAAATTAAATTAGAAAAAGCTGTAGTTATATGTGCTATTGTAGTGTATTTCTCTTTCCCTATAGCGATAAATAACTGATTACCAAAAACACAAGCAAGGCCACTGGCTATAAACCGTATTGACATTATGTTTAATAACATTGGAACTTCAGCAAATCCATCTCCCAGAAACCAGGATGAAAGATTTTTTGATAATACACACATTCCCACTATCAGGGGAATTCCCAAATGCAATACATAATCACAGGAAAAACGAATATGCTTTTTCATTTTATCATGTTCACCAACTGCATAATCATGGGAATTACGCGCAACCATTATCGAATCAATAACCGTTATTAAAACTAATATTGTCTGGTTCAACTTTAATGCTTGATTATAACAACCATTTTGATAATCAGGATTCTTTGCCAAGTATCCAATCATCAACTTATCCAATGAACCATAGATTGTAGTTGCTAATGTAGGTAAAAAGATAATAAGTGCCGGTATAAAATGTCTCCTAAACTCTAAATCTTTTATTGACACTTTCTTAATCATCTTCAAAAGCTTAGGCCACATTATAAGATTAGCAAACAATACAGAAGATGAATATATTAAAGCATAAATCCATGTATCATTTTCATGCTTAACAAAAGTAAATATAAGTATTAGGCAAAGGCTTCTTAAGATAATTGTACGGATAGCAATAGACTTAAAATCTTCTTCTCCTTGATAATAAAAATTCACATCAAATGCAATCGCAATTACCTGAATAGAGAAAAGCATAATCAGTTTTGTATAACTATGTCCATATATACCACTAAACGTAGTTATTAGTAAAATTGTAAAGGAAACAATAGATAAAACAACTCTTATTATAACAATTTCCCAGAAAATCTTGCTCCGCATATATTCATCATCCTGATATTTTGCAACTTCTCTTTGTCCATATACGGAATATCCAAGATTTGCTATCATCGTAAAATATGTAATAATATTATTTGCAAAAGCAATCTGTCCATTACCAACTTCATGAAAAATTCTAGATAAATATGGAGTGGTTATTAACGGTATAATTAATGTTAGAACCTGACTTATAAAGTTAAATACATAGTTTTTCTTTAATGATCTTCCATTATTTTTCATATACTACTCATCTTTCATCTCTACTCTACTGTAACCCATTTTTTCGTCTCAAAATCATATTTTCTAACAACTCTAGCAGGACTTCCCACCGCCACACAATAATCCGGTATATCTTGTAAAACGACAGAATTTGCACCTATAACAGAATGCTTTCCAATATTCGCCCCAAGAATACATACATTTTCGCCAATCCATGAACCATCTCCAATTGAGACCGATCTCAAATTCTCCATTCCCTGTGCAAAAATTGGAAGATCTATATCCTTATAAATATGTGATGCATCAGAAATAAAAACCTTATCTGCTATTAAAACAGACTTTCCTATATATACATCATGCAAAGCAATACAATGGAAGAAATGACCAATTCTCGTATAATCATCAATTATTAAAGTATCTTTGCCATTACTATCTTTACCTCCCGCAAGCCATGCGTTATTTGATATGAAAATTTTTTTACCTATACTAATTGCTTGTGGGTTATCTATTTGCATAGGAAAAAAGACAATACTTCTTTTATCAATCTTTGAAAATCTTGGTTTTAAAAATAATTGTGTTTTAATTAACCATATGGCCTTATTAAACTTACTGGTGTTTTTCATTAATATACTTCTCCTTTTCCTATAATTGCCATATAGTATTCTGCTGCTAAAATATATATCATTAACGGTAATTGATATATTGGCTCCGAATTATTAAAAACAAAAATCAAAATTATAAACATGATATTTTCTATTTTTTCTTTTTTCTTATGTATTGCCATACTATGCTTTATAAAAGGTATAAATGCAAATACAATTCCCAATAAACCTGTAGTATAACACCAAGTTATAAAACCATTAGAACTTCCTTTCGGTCCCGTCAGATTATATGTATTTAAGCTTTTAAAAATATCTGTATTTAAAAATCCAGCTCCTAATAAAAAATGCTCTTTAAAAATTTTTAATCCTAGCTGTAAATCTAACGATCTTATGTAAAAAGATCCACCAGATGCCGTCATTTCTATCTTTTGCCCAACAACTGTAAATATAACAAATAATACAATACTTAAAATAGGTATAGTAATTATTATTTTATTTCGCAAGCTAATTTTACTTGAATACAAAAACATATAAGCTAATAACAAACTTGCTAAAACCATACCAGTAGTGGAAAAAGTTAAAATAATATTTATAAGAAGCAATATTAACTCTTTAATATTTTTTCTTAAACTAATTATGTAATAAAATAATGCCATATTAAGATATATCTGATATACCCCCGGTTCCCAAAATAATCCACTCAATCTAATTAATTTATTAGGATTTCCATAAAAATAATATATTCCATAATAATTATAATATGGCACATTGCTATCACCCGTTATTATCGTATATGGGATATTAATTTTTAAAACATTAACCAGGACATAAAATAATAATGAGACTATAGCAATAACTATAACTATTTTATATAACACTTCATTATAATTTATCTTTTTCTTATTCCAATAAAAAAAATTAAGAAATAATAGTAAAAAAATGATACATCTATAAAATAAATTAAAAGAAGATGCTGGATATAAAAACAAATTAATACAAAAATAAATTGCGAAAATACATATAAATATTAAAACATAACTCAAATAATTTACTTTATATAATATTGCTTTGATAGCAAAGTAACATGATATTAATAAAAATATCATTCTGGCAATATTATACAGTAATGAATCTGGTTGCACTGCTGAAATAACTGTTCCAGATAGCCAGATCATAATCATTATTTCTATATATATCAGTATATTATTTATATTAAATCGTACTTCTCTCTTCATATAATTCAATAGCTCCACTATCCTGAGTTCTAACGTTTACATTAGCTTTAAATAAAATACTAATAAAATTCTGTATTGAATATTTACTATCTAAAACTATGTTCGTATCAAAAACATCCTTAAAAAAAGAATCTGGAATCTGAGTTTTTCCATCCACTACAAAAATATTATTAGGTGAATAAAAATCATATTCCTTAATATTTGCATTAGTAGTAATTAATTTTCTTTTTAAATGCAAAACCTCAAATGTCCTCATTGTTAATCCATTCTGCCCCTCCAAAGGACAATCAATAACAGCCTTCGATTTTGCAAACATAAGATTGCTCTCACTCTGACTTAATGGCAAAAATTTAAACGCATCATTACTGATTCCCTTAAAACTTTCTGGTGATTTTAATTTATTATATAAATATGTACTCTTATGCTTCATCACAAGATACTGATTTAATTTTACATTATCAGGTAATGAATCTATTATCCTATGATAGCTTTTTGACTTTGCAATGCCAAATGTCATCAAAGATGTTACATCAAAAATAACTTTCTCGTCAATACAGTCATTTGAATAAAACAATGGTAAAAATTCCATTCCATATTCTTTACAATCTTGTTTATCAAAGGAATAACTTCTATCAAATAATTTATAAATGCTCTCTATCTGTGGAAAGTTTTTTATAGAATCCCATGTATAATATACAAATTCTGCCTTATCATATTTATTTCTGAGAAATTCAACATTCTTCGGTTCCATATATCTTCCTGCAAAAATAACCACTACCTTATTGATTTCAGTATTTTCTATTTTTTCTGGAATAGACATTATATATGATTCATATCTTTTCCTTAAAAAATTAAGGCTAAACCTTCTCCTTACACGATCTGTAAACGAAAGAGAAATTTCATCAGGGAAAAAATATACTTTATTCCCTGATTTTTCAAGAATATTACATATTTTTTTATAATACCCATAAAAAGTAGGCATAATTAATAATATTCTCATTTTGTAATCTCCTCACTCTTTTAACATTTTTAGAATTTCTTTTACTTTCCTTCCATCAGCCCATATTGCTTTGGAATCATATGGTCTATCAGGAAACGCTCCATAATCAAGCCTAATCTTATAGTTATTTTCTTTAATAAACCGTTCAACTCTATCAGCCAATTTTTCAGGATATCCTGAACAGACTGAACAGATAATTATAATACCATTAATTTTATCCTGTGTAACTGTGGCAACTACCTGTATACAAAAATCAGAATAATCAATAAAATCATATTGATTTTGTCCTGAAGTAAATGGGAAACTGTGTTTTCCCTCTTCTTCTGCTGCTATAATCTTAGAAAAAATGGATGCACCATATTTAGAATTACCTACAATATAATAGCCTCGGAACCATTGAAACACAGTATCATTTTGTTTACAAATCTCTTGTGTTAAATCTCTTAACGCATTCTTTGCTATACCATATGAAGTAACAGGATGGCAAGGTGTATCCTCATTTATGCTTCCCTCAAAAAAACCTATTTCATGCATACTTCCCATTACTGCAATTTGCTTGCATCCTGATTCAACCATTTTTCTTATAAACGAAAAATGTTTTGGTAAATCATTAATATGGGTATCAGAGTAATGCACAAATCCATCTCTCCAGGCTAAATGAAGTAATACATCTGGTTTACCCAAGTATTCATATGGATTTTCAACTTCAAAAAGATTACATATTTTTTTCAGCACGATCGTCCACATTATCAACTTTAACGTCGGTTGCAATAACTTCATTTCCCATATCCAGAATTGCTTTTACAATTTCAACTCCTAAATAACCATTCGCACCTGTTACCAAAATCTTCTTGTTATTCATATTTTACTTTCCTTCAATAAACTCTTTAAAAAATAAATTTCGCTTTGTATCTAATAATTCTTTATTGAACTCCTTTGCTTTTTCAAACCCTCGCTTTGCTTCAAAAATCTGCTTATCTTTTGATTGCATTTCTTCTAAAATTCTTGCTAATTGTTTATAATTTCCTTTAGCGAATAAACATTCTCCAGATGCCAATTCATAATTACCACCAACATCAGAACATACTATAGGGCATGCTCTACTCATAGCTTCTACTAATGAACGACAAAGTCCCTCCATAAAACTTGACTGAACATATATGTCAATTGAATCCATCCAAGCAAATACCTCATCATGTGGCAGCACTCCTATAAATTCCACTTCTGTTTCCAAATCAAGCTTTTTTACTAATGCCTTAAGGTCTCTTCCTTCACCTGCTCCAATAAGTTGATATCTGAAGTTATGAATTCCCTTTTTCTTAAGTTCATATATTGCCCTTATAACATACTCCTGCCCTTTCCAACCTACATCTAAAAAAGCAGCAGTTCCAATAATAATTTCATCCTGATTATTTATTTTTTCTATTCTTCTTTGCAAAACACTTTCACTGATAACGGGCAATTCAACATCTGAGCAACCTAACATTCTGCCCTTACAAGGATATCTTTTTTGTAACGCTTCATTTGTAACGTAGATAGCATATTTAGATGGTTTTATTAATTTCCTATAACTTAATTCTTTAAATAAAGCTACACATTTTCCCCTGAAGCTATGATACCACATTGATTCCCATGCAAATCCTGTAACTTCTATCAAATATGGTTTATTATATTTACATGCATATTTTAACGCACTATTAGTATATATATTTCCTAACGATCTGATAATAACTTTATCCGATTCCTTAACAGCCTGTTCAATTGTACACTTTATCTTTTTACGCATAGATAAATTTATAATATTTTTTATTGGTCTGTATACATCTTTTAATTCGATATGTTTCGCTTTTTTTGTATCAAATGTGTTAAAACGCCGCATAGCTTCAGCAACATCATATACAGCTTCTTCTCTTCTTAATATAACGGTCAGTTCATCACAATATGATATATACCTGTTCCATATTGACTGATTAAAATTTGCATCTGTATAGATATTACCTTTATTATCTATTTTCCATCGCGAACCGCCTTGAATAAATAACAACTTCATGCTAAAACCTCTTCTTCACTCAATTACTACTTATATGTATTTTCTCCTTTTATTTAGCTGCTCTCATTGCTTTCTTTATATAAATTAATGTTGCAACCAAAAACGACATGCCATAATACATAAAACAGTAAATAATAATTATGTCTAATGCCCTAAAAATAACTGCAATAAAAATAGCAACTGGTAACAGTCCTCCAACTCCTAACTCAGCTTCAATCCGCACTCTTAGACTTCCTACCTGACTATGGTCTGTCCGTATATCAGGTTCAACTTTAACAATTCCTCGGTCTGCCATATCACGCTCTGTATTTTTATATTTCTGATATATTAGACGCATAAGGGAATCAGAACTAGATGCCAATGCCCCTAGTAAAATAATCCATGGACAGTTTACAGGAATGAATAAACCTCCTTCAAAATAAACTGCAACCGAAATTGTTGTACACATCAATCCAACCAGAATATAGCTACTAATTCCATCTGCAAATTCACCAAAAGGTTGGCTTTTTACACTTCTGGCTAAATTACCATCTGTACAATCTAAAATTAACCATACGTTAATAAGCAACGCACCTAATATATGTAACCAATAAACATTTGGTAAAAAGCAGACACATGCCACAACCGCTACTATTGCTGAAAAATATGAAACTGTATTTGCCTGAATTCCGTAATTGGCACAAACAGCCGCTAGACCAAATGCTACTCTTCTATAAAAAAGCCTGCTTAATATAGGATCCTTTTTTCTCTTCCATTCAGGCATCGTTTCTTTAAAATATTTTGCTGTATACTTCATAATTACTTCAAATCCTTTTTTATTTGTGTTGTACTTATTTCTGGGGTTCTTGGTAAATACACAACCTCTACCCCTTCTTCTTGTAGAAAATCAAACTTTCCCTTCCAATCATCTCCTATAACAAATGTGTCTATATGATACTCATGTACATCTAATTTTTTCTGTTCCCAGTTTTCCTCTGGTATTACAAGATCAACATATCTTATTGCTTCTACTAATTGTTTTCTCTGTTCATATGTAAAATAACACTTTTTATGTTTCGCATTCCAATTAAATTCATCTGTCGATATCGCAACAATCAAATAATCTCCTAATGCCTTTGCTCTCTTTAAAAGATTAATATGACCATAATGTAAAAGATCAAAAGTTCCATAAGTGATAATTCGTTTCATTTTTTACTCCTTTATTATCTTTAATTCTATCTCAAAACTAAATTAGTATTAAAATCTATCTATTATTCCCTATTTTTTGCTAAAGCATTATACAGGTTCTCACATTCTGCAGAAACTCTTTTTGCATCAAACCTTTTTCTTACAGTCTCCATTCCGTTTCTAATTAATTCTTCTCTTTTTTTATTATTTTTTGATAATTCCACAACCTTATCTGCTGCTGTTCTCCAATCATCCATATCAACCAATAATCCATTCACATTATCTTGAATCAAATATGGAATAGCATCAACTCTGGTTGCAACTATAGGTGTACCTGTAAGCATATACTCAGGAATAGCTAATCCAAAGCCTTCCCACCTACTTAAAAGACATCCAACATTGAACCTACTCATATACGCCAATGGATTCGTTACCCAACCTGTAATCAAAAGCTTTACGCCAAATTTTTCAGCCATATCTTCAATTTCTTTTTTTCCCTCAATTGAACCTTCAACCACATCTCCAACAATGACAAAATAAGCATTTTCCATTTGCTTTTGAATTACATTCGCCATCTTTACAAAAATATCTGGTGCTTTTTGTTTACAAATTCGCCCAACCATTCCGATTACAAATGAATGTTCCGGGATTGCCAATTCTACTTTTTCATTTTTATATTCTTCTATATCTATACCATTGTAAATAACATGTAACTTATCCTCTTTACATATCTTTTCTCTTAATGCCGATTGTTTTTCTGCCTCAGAAATACATATAATAGCATCACAAAAATGTGCCATCACTCTTTCCAACACAACATATGCGTTTTGCATTCTGCTTTTCATATTAAAAGACCAACCGTGCGGATTATATATAACCTTTACATTAATCCCAATACAAGCCATACGCGTAAGTGCACCGGCAATAGAAGAATGAGCATAAACCACATCCGGTCTATATTTTTTTATTTTCTTTCTTAATATATGTGCTTCCTTTAATGCGCAAAATCCAATTTTATGCGTCATATGCATAATTTCTATATGATCAGCAAGTTTTTTATAATCTTCACGTTTATACAACTGTGATAGAATTAATATATTTTCACAAGTAGAATATTTCAGCAAACATCGTAAATACCGATCCACCCCGCCTATACATTCTGCCACATGCAAAACTTTCACGTTACTTTATCTCCTTTTTATATGATATATGGAAGGAACATCATTTAAAACTTAAAAGTTTTGCTAATTTCTTCCCATTTCTGATCCTTTGCACTCAAATTAAGTGGCGTTCCATCTATAAGCACATAACCTTCCACGCCAGCATTGCCTTTATATTCGCCAATAACCTCTGGCCACTCAATACCAATCTCTGGATCATTCCAAGCCATTCCTCCTTCATCATTAGGATGCCAGAAATCATTCACCTTATAGCAAAACTCAGCTTCATCAGATAATACAAGAAAACCATGTGCAAATCCTTCTGGTATAAGAAATTGTTTCTTGTTTGCATCCGAAAGTCTTACCCCATACCACTTTCCGTATGTTTTAGAATCAGACCGGAGATCAACAGCCACATCAAATACCTCCCCGCGTACAACCCTTACCAGCTTACATTGCGGATACTGTTTCTGAAAATGAAGTCCTCGAAGAACACCTTTTGTTGACATGGACTGATTATCCTGTACAAATTTTACATTTATTCCAGCTTCCCTCATATCCCTTTCATTATACGTTTCCATAAAGTAACCTCTGCTATCTACATGAACAGCCGGCTCAATCACACACAAACCTTCTATGCCACCTACATCTGTCTCCACCTTTATTTGTCCCATTATTTAATAACCTCTTTTTATCTTATCTATTTTCATACATTTTTTTATAGTAATTCTGATATTCCCCTGAGATAATAGTTTCCCACCATTCTCTGTTTTCCAGATACCACTGTATAGTCTTCTTGACTCCATCCTCAAACTTTGTCTCCGGAAGCCATCCAAGTTCATTATGTATCTTTGTCGGATCAATAGCATATCTCATGTCATGTCCTTTTCGATCACCTACATGCGTAATAAGGCTCTCCGTTTTGCCAAGTTCCTTACAAATAATTTTTACAATATCGATATTTCGTTTCTCATTGTGACCGCCTACATTGTAAACCTCGCCTACTCTGCCGTTATGAATAATGAGATCAATTGCCTTACAATGATCTTCCACATAAAGCCAATCTCTTACATTAAGTCCCTCCCCATATACAGGAAGCGGCTTATCCGCCAGTGCATTTGCGATCATAAGCGGTATTAATTTCTCAGGGAAATGATATGGTCCATAATTATTTGAGCATCTGGAAATAGTCACAGGCAGGCCATAAGTACGATGGTAAGCCAAAACCAACAGGTCTGCAGCGGCCTTGGAACTGCTATACGGAGAGCTAGTATGAATCGGCGTCTCCTCAGTGAAGAACATGTCAGGGCGATCAAGTGGAAGGTCGCCGTATACCTCATCGGTAGAAACCTGATGATAACGCTGGATACTATACTTACGACAGGCATCCATCAAAACACTGGTACCGACGATATTTGTCTGAAGAAAAACCTCCGGATTTTCTATAGAACGATCCACATGGCTTTCTGCTGCAAAGTTTACAACCATATCTGGATGTTCTTCTTCAAACAGCTTATATACTCCTTCCCTATCACATATATCAAGCTTCACAAATCTAAAATTTGGATTGTCCATAACTGGTTCAAGAGTAGATAGATTGCCTGCATATGTCAGCTTATCCAGACATATTACTCTATAATCTGGATATTTTTTCAACATATGAAACACAAAATTACTTCCTATAAAACCTGCTCCACCTGTAACTATTATATTCATAATTAATTTTCTCCTACATTTTTAAATTTTCAATATATCACATCGACCCTTCGCCTTTCAACACAACACCTACTGTCTTGAACAATATCTTGATATCATTTGCCAGGCTCCATTCATCGATATACTTCCGGTCTAATCTTACAACCTCATCGAAATCCGTGATATTACTTCTTCCGCTGACCTGCCAGAGTCCAGTGATACCCGGTTTGATCGCCATACGTCCTCTATGATGGGCGGAATACTTCTCCCATTCATCCTCTGTTGGTGGTCTGGTTCCAATCAGGCTCATATCGCCCTTTAACACATTGAAGAACTGTGGGAATTCATCGAGCGACCAGTCACGGATCCGATTTCCGATGCCCTTCTTAATCGTACCATCCGGCAGCTTCTTGCAGCCGATGATTCGCGGATCATATTCCATCTTGAACATCATACCATCCTTAACCTGATTCTGCTCCATCAGCTCTGCTTTTCGTGCTTCAGCATCCATATACATGCTTCGGAATTTATAGATCTTGAACTTCTTGCCATTCTTACCGATACGGTACTGGGAGAAGAAGATTGGTCCCGGTGATGCGATATAGATACATGGTGCAAGGATGATCGTAAGGATGCCTGTAAAGATACATCCTACGATTCCACCAAGGATATCGATTGCTCGCTTTACAAATGCCTGATACGTTGTTATATATGTAGTGCTGACGGTCAGTACATGATGACCAAGCTGTTTATCGAATACATACTGATAATCGGAGAGCTCTGCCGGTACACGCACCCGCACATGAACCGTGATTCCCATATCTGCAAACTGTCCCAGAAGATTCTCCGGAATATGCTTCTCAAATGGTATATTCACATAAACCTCATCTACCCAGCCATGCATGATCTGTTCCAGAACTTCGTCTGAATATGTATATATGCTAAGCTCCAAATCTGCATATTCTGTATTGTAGTTTTCTGCCTCGTCCTCAGTTGCATCTAATAATACAACACCTGCAACCCGATACAGATTATAGTATTCTGTACCCATTTCGGCAAGCAACGCATTCAGGTATTCTTTGACTGTCACAATTACAATGGATTTCTTTGCCACGCGATGTCTTCGTATATATTCCTTCCAGAGAAGCGTGATCATATAGCCCATAACCAGATATATCATGCCAAATAAGGCCATAACCTTTCTGGAATAGGCTGCGCCCATCTTCATCATGAACAGAACGAATACTGCCAGAAGTACAACCAGTACAGACTGCTTCACAGACGCAACAGCTTCACGGAAATATCCCCGTTTCAGCACGCCTTTATATATATGACATACTATGGTAACTAATAATTGAAATAATGTCAGAAGTACGGCTATTGTCCGATATAACTTACTATGATACGGATTTTCTGTTCCCATCCGTATAAAATATGCCATACAATAAGATGCATGCAGTGCTATCAGATTCAGCACTGTAAAATCAAGATGCTTTAACCAGCCCTGAGGCTCTTTTCTATACATTGTATTCCCTCATTTCCCTCATAAATGTGTTCATCATGTATCTTTATCAAGTCAAACTATATAAATTATAGTTGTTAATGTTTTAGAAATTCTTAACGTTTCTTAACCACTAACAACTATAATTCAATTCTTATTAAATGTCAATTTTCTACGTTTAAGTTGAGTGTAAAAATTTCCGGAAATAATACTATTATTTTAGGCAATTTTTCCAAAGTATTCGACGCAGTTCTACAACTTATATCCATTCTTCTTTAACAGCTCTCTCGCTGTCTCCGGCGAATCCACGCCCTCTGCATTCTTGATCGGTGCGAATTCATAGTCTCTGACAACCTCGAATGGCAGACAGTCATTCATAAACTGAAGCATATCAAGAGCAAGTGTCTCGAACTTATAGCCATTCGGCTCCGCAGGCTTTACCAACTCTTTTTTCTCATTCATATATGGAATAACTTTCTTTGCAGCATGAAGTGGCATATTCTCGTTTAAGAGCACCTTCAACTGATCAACCGGGAAGATATAATTTAAGATCACCCCATAATTATAAGCATAATCGCCCATAACCGTTTTCTCATACCGCATCTCATCCGACAATTCATAATATTCTACTATATAAGGCTTATTGTCTTTCTTACACAGAACTCCTACCCGTTCATATGGATCTGCTTTCTTTACGACTTTTGCCGCCGACTGATAATCTTCCATCATCATTGCTCCAAGGAATACCGGGTCTGCGATCTTCTGTAAGACATTATCTACAGCGAATACATTGATATAGCGGATGCCTTCTTTATCAAGCTGCTCTATCAGACCTGCACGTTCCATGGATGAGAACCAGCCGCCGTTTCCATTTGGGGAAAGGACGATCTTAGACGGTGATTCCATCAGGATCTTTCCATCGAAGTCTACCGATGGTACAAGCTCCTGTTTAAAGAAATGAATATATTGCTCTTTATAACCGAAATACTTATGTTCTGCAAAGAAAGATGTCGTTGCTTCGTAGTTCTTATCACTGGTCATGATATAGAGATGGATCCATCGTCCAAGTGTCCTCACAACAGTCAGGATCGTCTTCACCTGACATTCGAAGATATAGAGATCTCTCGTCAGTCCGATATTGTATGTGCCCTTCGGCCCATCAAATCCAAGTCTGGTTCCCTGACCTCCGGCAAGCATAACAAGAGCGAGCTGTCCTTTCTGGATCGCCGTCTCGCCAAGTACCTTGTAAGCGAATTCGTATTCTTTGATCGTATCAAGCGTTAATGCCGCTGTCGGTGTGATCGAGCCGGTCTTTCCGGCTGTGCCTTTTTCTTTTATCAAATCAGATCCATCCTTTTTCCAGATGATCTTCTTGATGCCGTTCCCATCTGTCTCAATATGGAAATCATCCGTATC
>OGGC01000233.1_pt1 | contig 51390 bp, 50 predicted proteins | sample 1571181 | NCBI WGS metagenome assembly OGGC01 (sample SAMEA2581930, study PRJEB24529) | metagenome | biome: Human gut stool | place: China | collected 2011 | reverse complement strand
CTGTTGGAATAAATGCGACTTTCTTATTTTCAATTTCTTCCTTTATCAGACTTCCTACACTTGAAAAGTGCGAACATAAAAATAGTTTCATCAATATTCTCCTTTATAAATTACTATTTATCTAAAAAACTACTATCTTCATTATACAAAACTTCTTCTGATATATTTTCATTATTTTGACTTTGATATATGATTAGATTTTTTAAATTTTCTATATTATTCAATATTAACAAACTCTCTTTTATTGGTTTCTGTGCCACTAAATGTAATTTATATAACTGAATCTCTATTATACTTTGTAATATTTTTTTATATAACTCTTTAACACTAATTTGCTTATTTTGAATTGCTTATTTATCAACTTTACTTGCTATTTTAAATTAAATATTTAATATCACTCAACTGATTCTTTATATTTTCTATTACTTTGTTAACTGATAGCTCTGCTCTATTAATTCTTTTACTAATGACCAATCCACTTTTTCATCTACAATAATCGTATTCCAATGCTCCTTATTCATGTGATAAGCAGGTATTATATAATTGTATGTATTTCTTAATATATCCGAATAATTTGGATCTGTTTTTACATTAAGATATAGCTTATCATTAACATTCATAATTAGTGCAAACCACTTTTTATTTTTGCCATGTTTCATTGTGACTGACTCAAAGTCATTTGGAAATGGGCAATCTTTAAAAGTATCTTCTAATGTTAAACAATATTTAATTATTTCTTCTTTATCCATATCCAACTCCTTATAAGAACCTCAAAAATTGCAATTATAATTTATTTATGCTTTTACATTGTAAATTTTTATACTATACCAGCTTAAACTTTACTGTTTCATTAAAATTATGCCTTTTATTTCTGGATGTAATAATTTTACAAAATCTTCTGCATCTTGCTTTGTTCCAACTACACTTCCGTAGTGAATTGGAACTGCTATTTTAGGTTGTATTTCATTTATTAATTGTGCAGCTTCTTTGAAATCCATTGTATACACTCCACCAACTGGAACAAAAGCAACATCGCATTTTACTTTTTTATTTTCTTCTGTAATATCTGTATCTCCAGAAATATAATATCTAACTCCATTTAGTGTAATAATATAGCCTACCCAATCATTCTCTTTTGGATGAAAAGTTTTATTAGTATTATACGCTGGTATTGTTTCAAATTCGATTTCCTGTACCATATATTTTTTATTTGGCTCTACTGTAACAATTGCATTTTGATTTATACCTTTTCTTAAAACTTTTGTTAATAATTCTTCTGGTATTACAATAGTTGTATTTTCTTTAATAACCTTATCTAAATCTTCTTCTGAATAATGGTCATAGTGATCATGTGTAATAAAGACAATATCTGCATCATTATAATTTTTATCTATTTTAAATGGATCTATATAAATTATTTTTTCTTTATCAATTTTTATACTACTATGGTATAAAACTTCTATATTCTCTAACATTTGTGGCCTCCTTATTTTTTATACTGATCTGCAAATTTGCTTAAATTTTCATTTTGATATGGTATTAATTTTTCATTAAGTCTAGCCATTAAATGTAGTTTTTGATTATTTTTTAATGCTATTATTACTTTTTTAGTACTTGAATTAAATATATTAAATTTCTTTACAACAATACTTTCAATTTGTTCATTGCTAACAAAGAAATATGATGATGTATCTGCTTTTAATTTTGCTGGAGTTAATGTTAGCATAACACCTGTGGCATCAAGTGGAATTATTCCAAGACCATTTTCTGTCCAATTTATTAAATATCCATCACTTTTTCTATTCATTCCATCTACTATTCCTGAAGAAAATGCAGCTACACCAGCAATTGCACCTCCACCAACTGCACCTAAAGCTCCAAGTGCTCCATATTTTAATCCTTCTCTGTTAGTATCTATAAAGCAAAGGAATATACAATTATTTTCTCCTAATCCATCAACACTTTTAAATAATTCCTCTACTTTTTCCTTTGTATTAAATTCATCCATTTATTTTTCTTCCTCTCTTTTGATAATTTCTTTATATTCCTCGTCTGTTAATATTTTTCCCCATAATCCATAATGCAATTCTTCAAATCCTGCTTTATACATAGTTTCATTATCTGGAGATGAGATATAATACAACGTTGGCTTATCTTCTCCATTCGCTCTATAAGTTCCAAGTCTGCACAGAACACACCCTTATAATTTATTTCCATAATTACCATATCCTTTCTTGGAATATTCTAAATTAGTACATATTTCTTTATTCTTTATGTAATAATATCTTGATATTTTATCATATTTTCCAAAAAGTTCTTTCCAACAATATATTGTTCTAACATAAACTTAACATGAATGCTTGTATAATAATGTTAAGTTATATCTATTAACATTTTATCTTTAAATCTTCCTTGATTATCTATCAGCATTATAACACAAAATTATAAAATTTACTGCTAAAATACAGATTATTCAATTTATTTTTTATTATGCTCATATGAACTTGTAAAAGCAAAAAAATTAAAAAGCATTGCTTTCTAATTTTCAAAAAGATTATTATAAAATTTTTAGATAATTTTTTATAATTCTTTTTCTAAATTTAACTCAAATAAAATTATCTCTTTTTTCTCTCGCTTACCTCGTCTTGCTTTTTTATGGCTTTTAAGTAATTTTTCAAAAGATACTGCATTATCATAGACATTTCTAATTGTTATAGGCATTTTTATTGACTCCTAACGATTTTATCAATCCTCCTAAAATTTTACCAATTTCAGAAAGTAATTCATTACTATATTTATATTTCTTCATATCTATCCATTTATTATTATACATTATTCGTATGCAAATTCTTTGATAATATATATGACTATCTACAACATTAAATAGTTCTAATCTTTTTCTTTTTTCAACTTTACTTGATAAAAGAATATATTTTAACATTTCGTACATACTTGTTTTTATTTCTGTTCCAATGCTAAATTTTTCAGTTCTTGGCAATTTTATTAATATTGTTAACATGTATTCTATATATTTCTCTATTTTAGGTATAATTACTAATTCATTTTTACTCATTTTACTTTTTCCTTTTCTATGATTTTTATATATTTTAATTATATATTATTATTTTTTAATTTTTTACTCTATATAACGAAATAGAGCCCTCTAAATTAGAGAGCTCTATCGTTCAGGTGCAGTATCAGTGGGCAGTGCTACTTAAAGCACAAACCAACCAACACTATAGTCGAAATGACCATCATAGTTGCAGTAAAGGTCAAGGTTGGCAAGCGGATCGTAGTTACCATCGCTACCGAAGTAACCACTAGCAACCCAGAAACCATCAGCCTTTTCGTCGTTTTTCAAAATCTTGTAGGTATTAGCCAAATCACATTTACCTGCAATCTTTCTTGAACCAGTTACCTCAAAATCGTGTCTGGCTTTTTCAGAATTCAAGTAATGTCCTAATTGGGTTGAATCTGTGCATACTGCAAAAAAAGCGTCTGCCTTAGACCAACCTTCTTCAACCAAACGATGAATAATTGTTGCCAAGAAGATTACATACTGGTTTTTAGACCCCAGCTGTACGCCATTCTTGATTGCAATTTCTTTCAGCTCATTATAGGAATAACCTACTGCAGGCTTACAACCTGCAACAAACTGAAGAGAACCGTTTTCATCAATCGACGGATCGCACACCGGAACCTTAAAGGTTTTTACTCCAGCATCAACTGCTTCCTTAAGAAACTCCAAGAATTCCTTTTCAGTTTCACTAGCCGGAGCATATTTCAACATGTCAAAGTAAATCTGACTATCAGAACCTTCAACCGTAATGGTTTCAAACTCTGCAGTCAACTCTGTTTCAGTTGAAATGCCTCCTACTATCAGTTGCTGGAGACACTCCTGAACCTCATCTTTTTCAAGATACTGGGTCAAGATTGTTTCCACTTGTTCCTTTACCATAGACTCCATTGTAAGCACAAGTGCTCCATTAGAATCTTCATTGATAAAGAACTTCTTGCCATTGTGTGTGTGCTGTGTTTCTTTCTGGATTACCGCGTACACTGTTTCAGCTACCTTCGCTGCCTTTCTGTTTCCCAGGTACTCCTGAAGTACCACCTGAATTTCGTCCTTAGCTGTTGCTTTAATCATAATTGTTTCCTCCTAAAAAATTAAATTTTAATTTTGCCGAACGAATAAAGTGCATTCTTCCGAATACACTTTAATTATACCACTTTATGTTAATTTTTGCAAATTACTATTTATCTCGTGCCTTATTATAGCAATTTTTGTCAGCCTTTACAATAAAAATGCCAATATCCGTCAATCAAAAATATTCAACCATATATCTCTCCACACAAATTCTAGTGTGTTCCTACGAATTTGCTCGAGCTAAATATATTATTAAGTAGTATTTAAAAACATTCAAATAAAAAAATATATATCCAATAAAATTACATGACTTTTCCATAATATTCTACTTCAATTTTTGTTCCATCTGGATATAATTCACTTGATGTTTTTATATATTCAGTAAATCCATAATGATTATATATTTCTTTATTTATTAATTCTTTCGGCTCTACTCCTACAATTGCCTTTGTATATCCTTTTTCTTTTAAATCGTTAATCATATATTTAAATAATTTAGAAAAATAACCTTTCCCTCGATATTCCTTATTTGTCCTAAATCCAGATAAATATATTGCTCCATTTCCAACTAAATCTTTACTATTTTGTATTATGTTAGAAGCCAATATAGCAGTTGCTTCACATATTATTTTGCTATTTAATAATCCAACTTGACCTTTTTTAAATCTTTCAATATTCTCAAATTTCCATATTCTTACACTCCTCATATTCATATTTATTGAATTTAGTAGCTACTCTATTTTCAATTTCTATAATTATTTTGCTTACCATTTTTTACTTTGTAAATTAGGCACTTTTTTGTTACATAGTTACCAAAAAGTAACTTTTAAGAATTTTAGCATGCTTTGCGATACAAAATTTTTTTATATTTTTAGAATATTATATTCTAATTGGAACTATTATTGTTTTTTCTTACTGATTACATATCACTTATATTTTGTTATAATTTCTTTTAGAATTGGAGTTAATTTATTATGAAGCAAGAATTACCTACTTGTCCTGTCGAAATTACAATGGGACTTATTGGAGATAAATGGAAAATTTTAATTATCAGAGATTTATTAACTGGTACAAAAAGATTTGGAGAGCTTAGAAAATCACTTAATGGAATTAGCCAAAAAGTTCTTACAAATAATTTAAGAGATATGGAAAAATCTGGTTTGGTCCACCGCGAAGCTTTTGCTGAAGTACCACCAAGAGTTGAGTATTCGCTTACGGAAACTGGATGGAGTTTAGAGCCTGTTTTATATTCTATGGTTCAATGGGGAAATAATTATCGTGAGTTGCAAAAATAGCAGAATTGTAATCTGCTATTTTTATTTTATAATTATGTAACTAATTTCGCCACACAAAATATATAACTTATCTATCAAACCCCTTCACATGTGCATATTCTTTTTCTAGGATTCCTATAAAATTAGTTGGAATATATTGCTTAGCTTTCACGATTAGACTTTCATCAATTCCATATAAAGCTTCTGCAATTGAACCTACAATACAAGCATTTGTATCTGTGTCACCTCCAAAAGATAGAATTTTTTTTATGCTTTCTTCAAAACTATTACTATTAAATGCAGACCATACACAATTATCAAATGTTTGACTACATGTTGTATTAAACTTTTTAAATGATTCACATTTCAATTTTATATTTAATTTTTTTAAAATTTCATCCTTTGGTACTTTATTTTTGGCATAAAATATAATTAATGCTATCAGTGTCGAATATACTATTGCCTCTTTTGAATCATGTGATGGAACTGTTGCTAATCTAGCATTTTTCTTCACATCAATTTCATTATCAAATGAAAATCCAATCGGAGAAATACGCATCATTGCTCCATTACCTATGCTTGTCCCTCTTTCATCAGCATCACACCACTTTAAAAATCCTGGTGAAAAACTTCCATTAAAATATGGTTTTATATCAGGTTTATAATTTCTATATAATTTTCCATATTTTTTTAAATGTTCTTCATAATTCATATCTGTTTGAACTGCTTCAGCTATAGCCATAGTTAATATAGTATCATCGCTAAAAAAGGCATTATTTGGTATTATTTCATTTGTTTTTATACTTTTTATTCCTTTTAATTGTTCAAATTCATAAATTGAACCAGCTAAATCTCCAATTACTGCTCCCCACATATTTTTCCCTTCTTTCAATATATCTAATACTTTTCACTAATAACTATAATATCTCTTTTTAAAGATTTTTCTTTAACTATTCCTGTTCCTAAAAATTCATTATCAAAATAGATTTTATAAATTCCATCTGGACCATTATATTTTAATTTTACACCATTGAAAAACTTTTGAACTAATTCTCTATCTAAATTAATACATTTATTCTCTTTCAATAATTTTTCTAAAGATATAACTTTATTTTTTATCCAATTTTCATTATCCTTATTATTTTCAATATCATCAATTGTTACAGCCTCATTTATACTGAATTCTCCAACTCTTGTTCTTCTAAGCTCTTTCATATAACCAATAGTCCCTAGTTTTTCAGCAATATCTTCACATAATGATCTAATATATGTACCCTTAGAACATTCAACTTCAAATACAATAGTCTTGTCCTTTTTACAAAAATCAATCAGCTTTATAGAATAAATTTCAATATTTCTTTTTGGAATATCAACTTCAATATTATTTCTAGCATATTCATATAGTTTCTTTCCTTTGACCTTTATTGCCGAATATATAGGAGGTGTTTGAACAAGATTTCCAACAAAACAATTTAATTTTTCAGATAAATATTCTTTATTAAAAATATTATCATCCACATCCTTTTCCTCAATTATATCTCCTTCAACATCAGCAGTACTAGTTTTAATTCCTAACTTTAATGTAGCAATATAGCATTTATCGTGATTAATTAAGTATTTAGAAAACTTAGTACCTTTCCCCAAAAGTAAAGGTAACACTCCAGTAGCATTAGGATCTAAAGTTCCTGTGTGTCCAACTTTTACATTTAAAATTTTTTTTACTTTGTTAACAACGTCATTAGAAGTAAATTCCTTTGACTTGTCCACAATAATAATTCCATCCATAAAAAACTCCCTTAAAAATTTAAATTATTATAATTTACTGTATTTATAAAATATTTCAAAATAAAATTATAATCATAAAAAGGGCGAATTGAATTCGCCCAAATTATCTTTTATAAATATCTCTTAGCTTCAGCAATAACTCTTTGTTTAACAGATTCCAAATCATCATTAATAGAAAATCCAGCTGCCTTAGGATGACCTCCTCCTCCATACAATAAAGCTATTTCGTCAACATTAACTTTATCATTAGAGCGTAAAGAAACTTTTAATCCTTTTCCCTTAATTTCTCTAATAAATATAGAAACTTCAACACCTTCGATATCTCTACCTATGTCAACAATTCCTTCATGGTCTCCAGCAACAGCATTAAATTTTTCATAATCTTCTAAAGTTACATATGTATATGCAATTTTACCATCTTCAAAAAATTCAATTCTATTATTTGCAGCTCTTGTTAACTCAAAAGCAGATTTAGTTTTAACTTGAAGAACTTTTCTGTACGTATCTGAAACATTAACACCTTTTCTTAATAATCCAGCTACAAATTCAAATGTCTCAGCTGTTACACCTTGATATTTAAATCCACCTGTGTCTGTTATTATACCTACTAATAAACATGTTCCAATTTCTTTATTAATTTCCAATTTAAATGCACTAAGTGCAACAATCATAACTTCCGCACAGGCTGGTGCATCTGGATTAACAAAATTATAATCTCCAAACATATTATTAGTTCCATGATGATCAATAACAACTGTAGTAATAGCATCTTCAAATTTCTTTGATAGACCATTTAACATATCAAATGAAGCACAATCAACAGCAATTGCTAAATCATAATTTTCAACATTACTTTCTTTTTTTATTTCACTTGAACCTGGTAAAAAATTAAATGTTTTTGGGCATTCTGGAATTAAAACATCAACATTATTTTTTCCGTATAGTTTTAGTGCATTATATAAAGCTAAACTTGTTCCAACAGCATCTCCATCAGGATTTTCATGTGTTAATATTACTATTGATTCTGCTTTATTTATTTCTTCAAATATTTTATCTAAAGTACTCATTATATCAATCCTTTCTGAAATTCAGGTGCATTGTTAGTAAGTGTCAGTGTTAACAATGTTGTTAATTAACTTTGTCCCCACTGACAGACTTATCTTTTACTTATATAAATTCTTATTATTGTTCACCTTTTATTTCTTTAAGTATATTATCGATTTTAGCACCATATTCCATTGAATCATCTAATTCAAAAATTAGCTCTGGTGTTATTCTTAAATTAACAGTTTTGGCTACTTGGCTTCTTATAAAACCTGCTGAATCTTTTAAACCTTGCATTGTTTTTTCTAGATTTTTAGAATTTAATACACTTACATAAACTTTAGCATATTTTAAATCAGGTGTTATTTTAGCCCTTGTAACACTTAATAATCCTGTAACATTTGGATTTTTAAGTTCGAATGTCAAAACATGACTAATTTCTTTTTTAAGCTCTTCATTAATTCTATTTAGTCTAGTATCATTTTTTGCCATAAACTTATCTTCCTTTCGTTTTTATTATCTTTTAACTTCTTCCATTACAAAGAATTCAATTACATCATTTTCTTTTAAATCATTGTAATTTTCAATTTGACAACCACATTCAAATCCTTTTGTAACTTCTTTAACATCATCTTTAAATCTCTTTAAAGAAACTAATTTGCCTTCGTGAATAACAACTGAATCACGAATTACTCTAACTCCCGCATTTCTTTCTATTTTTCCATCAGTAACAAAACATCCAGCAATTGTTCCAACTCCTGATACTTTAAATGTTTGTCTTACTAATGCATTACCAATTACTTTTTCTTCATAAATTGGATCTAATAGACCTTTCATAGCAGCTTCTACATCTTCTAAAGCTTTATAAATAACTGAATATTGTTTAATTTCAACACCTTCTTTTTCAGCAACTTCTTTTGCTGAACCAACAGGACGAACATTAAATGCTATAATTATTGCTTCTGCAGCCTTTGCAAGTTGAACATCAGATTCATTTACAGCTCCAGCAACAGAATGTATAACTTTTACTTTAACTTCATCATTTGATAATTTTTCTAATGATTGTTTAATAGCTTCTGCAGAACCTTGAACATCTGCTTTTACAATTAAATTTAATTGTTTTAAATCTTCACTAGCCATTTTTTCAAATAGATTATTTAAAGTAACAACATTATTGTTATTTAAATGTTTTTCTCTTTCTTTTAGTTTTCTCTTTTCAATTAAATGTTTAGCCATTTTTTCATTTTTAACTTCATAGAAAGTATCTCCTGCTTCTGGTAAATCAGTTAATCCCATTATTTCAACAGGTGTTGATGGTCCAGCAGCTTTAACACTTTGACCTTTATCATTTTTCATTGCTCTTATTCTACCTATAGAAGTTCCTACAACAATTGTATCACCAACATTTAAAGTACCACGTTGTACAAGAACTGATGCGATTGGACCTTTAGATTTATCAAGTCTTGCTTCAATAACTGCACCTTTTGATTGTTTATTTGGATTTGCTTTTAGCTCTTTCATATCTGCAACTAACAATACCATTTCAAGTAAATTATTAATGTTTAGACCTTTCTTTGCAGAGATAGGTACAAATATTGTATCTCCTCCCCATTCTTCAGAAACTAAATCATATTGCATTAAATCTTGTTTTATTTTTTCAATATTAGCATTTGGTAAATCAATTTTATTAACAGCAACAATAATTGGAATTTCGGCTGCTTTAGCGTGGTTTATAGCTTCTACAGTTTGAGGCATAACACCATCATCAGCTGCAACAACAAGGATTGCTATATCAGTAATTTGAGCACCTCTTGCTCTCATACTTGTAAATGCTTCGTGACCTGGTGTATCTAAGAATGTTATTTCTCTACCATTTACATTTACTTTGTATGCACCAATATGTTGTGTAATACCACCAGCTTCTCCTTCAATTACATTTGTTTTTCTAATAGTATCTAATAGTGATGTTTTACCATGATCAACGTGACCCATAACAACAACTACTGGTGGACGTGGTTTTAAGTCCTCTGCTTTGTCTTCTGACTCATCAAATAAAACATCTTCTTCATTAACAACTTTCTTTTTATTTGCTGTTACTCCAAATTCTCCAGCAACTAAAAATGCTGTATCAAAATCTAATTCGTTGTTAATAGTAGCCATAATTCCAAGTCCCATTAATTTAGTAATAACTTCTCCACTTGTCTTTTTAAGCTCTGCTGCTAAATCCTTAACAGTAATAGTTTCTGGAATTGTAATTTCTGTTAATTGGAATATTTTTTGCTTACTTTTTTCTTTTTCATTTTTATTATTATTCTTTTTCTTATTTCTTTTTCCTCTATCATTACTTAAATCATAATAATCAAGCATTCCACCATCTTGCTCATCAAACATATGAGATAATCTATCAACTTGTTTTAAGTCCTTTAATTTACCATCATCAATTTCAGAAAATTTATCTTGTCTTCTTGATTTAGATGGCTTTTTATTATTAGCTTTAGATTCCTCAAATTTGTTTTGTTTAGCTTTGTCAATAGATTTACTTGTATAATCTCTTTGAGATTCTTTCTCTACAATTTCAGTTGACATTATATTCTTAATGTTCTTATCAATTCCTTTTTCATCAAGAGGTCTATTACCATTTCTATTGTTATTATTATTATATCTATTATTGTAACCACCATTATTATATCCATTATTATTTCTATTATTTTGTTGGTTGCCATTTCTATTATTAAATCTTCTATCACCATTGTTATTGTTGTATCTGTCATTGTTGTTATTACCATTATTATATCTATCGTTTTTATTATATCTGTTATTGCTATATCCATTGTTGTTTCTATTGTCATTGTTTCTATAATCACTATTATTTCTATTATTATATCTATTATTTCCGTTATATCTATTTTCTCTATTTTCGTTATTAAATTTATTATCTTCGTTATTACGTCTATTGTTCATATTATTTCTTCTATCGTAATTATTTTCGTTTTTACTAAATTCTTTTTTAACTGTTACATCCATATTTTTATTTTCAGCCTTTTCAGTTTTCTCCTTTATAATATTCTTCTCTCCTACATTTTTTTCATTAGCAATTTTTAATTCTTCTTGTTTTTGAGCTTCCATTTGTTTTTGTAATTCAGCCTTTTTTTGCTCTTCTGCTCTTTTTTGCTCTTCTAATAATCTTTGGGCCTCTTCAGCTTTTTTCTTTTCTTCTTCAGCTTTTCTTCTTTCCTCTTCTTCTTTCTTTTTATCTTTAATTCCAAATAACTCACTTACTGTAAGAGGTTTTTGTTGTTTATTTCTATAAACAATATTATAATTTTTATTTTTATTTCTTTCTACAAAACCAATATTGTTTTTATTCTCTTGCTTTTTGTTTGACTTTTCCTCAGGTTCAGCCTCAGAAACAATAACTTCTCTTCTAATGATTACTGGAGTTTCTTGTTGCTTTTTTTTATCTTTGCTAGAGTCTTTTTTATCATCTTTACTTTTGCTCTTTTCTTTGCCTTGATTTTTATCTTTGTCATTTTTCTTACTTTCTTTTTTATTAGCAAAACTTTTTTCTATTTTTTCAGCTTGTTCTTCTTCAATAGAGCTTAAATGACTTTTGACATTAATTCCCAGTTCATTAGCCTTTTCTATTATTTCCTTACTGGTTAGACCTATCTTTTTAGCGATTTCATGAATTTTAATCTTAGCCAATAAATTTCACCCCCATAATATTAATTTTTGTCTATGATTTCATTTCTTAAAGAATTATAAATTGTATCATCTATCTTTCTTTCAAAACTTCTTTCCAATTTTTTTGATTTAATTGCTTTTTCTAAACACTCTATGTTATTGCAAATGTATGCCCCTCTACCATTTGCTTTGCCTGTCTTATCAATGCTTATGTTGCCTTCTTTATTCATTACTATTCTAATTAAATCACTTTTATTTTTTTGAACATTACATCCAATGCATGTTCTTTGTGGTATTTTTTTCAAATTATCACTTCCCATTGTATTCAAACATATTTTTTATATTAATTATTCTTCAACTTGCTTTGATGATTCTTCTGAAACTTCTTCTGCAGTTTCTTCTTGATTATTTGCTTCTTCAATCATTTTTCTAAATTGAGACTCACTTTTTATATCAATTTTCCAATTAGTTAACTTTGCAGCTAATCTAACATTTTGACCAGATTTTCCTATTGCTAATGATAATTGATCATCTGGAACTATTACTTGAGCAAATCTTTCTTCATCTTTAATATCTACAGCTAAAACTTGTGCTGGTAATAATGCTGCAGATATATAAATTGATGGATCTGCATTCCATTCTATCACATCAATTTTTTCTCCATTTAATTCATTAATTATATTTTGAATTCTTATTCCTTTTTGACCTACGCAAGAGCCAACTGGATCAATATTTTCATTTGGAGAATATACAGCAACTTTACTTCTGCTTCCTGGATCTCTTGAAACACTTTTTATTTCAATAACACCTTCATATATTTCTGGAATTTCAAGTTCAAATAATTTTCTTACAAAATCAGAACTTGCTCTTGATATAATAACTTGTGGTGCACCTTTAACTCCTCTTTCCACATCCATAACACAAGCTCTAATTTTATCATTTACCTTGTATTTTTCTGTAGGAATTTGTTCTTTTAAAGGCATAACACCTTCTAGTTTACCTAAATCAACTACCACAATTCCACCATCAGCCTTTTGAACTAATCCAGAGATTATCTCACCTTTTCTTTCACTGAATTCATCAAATAATACATTTCTTGAAGCCTCTCTTATTTTTTGTATAATAACTTGTTTAGCTGTTTGAGCTGCTATTCTACCAAAATTTCTTGGTATAATTTCAACTTGAGCTGTATCTCCTACTTCCAAATTTTTATTAACTTTTTTTGCATCCTCTAAATTAATTTGTGTTTTATCATCTTCAACGGTTTCCACAACTTCCATTTCAGCAATTACATGTATTTCTCCACTTTCTGGATGCATTGTAACTTTTACATTGTCAGCATTTGAATCATAATTTCTTTTATATGCTGTAACTAATGCTGTTTCAATAGATTCTAACATATAATCTTTTTTTATACCTTTTTCTTTTTCCAATTCATTTAAAGCTATTACTAGCTCTTTACTATCAATATTTATACCTTTATTTTGTTTTGTTTCACCCTTCATTTCAATATCCTCCTTTTAAACATTCCAATCATAATATTTTTTTATTAATGATATATTTTTTCGCTCTATATTTAATTCTTCATTTTCTACTTCAATTGTTATTATTTGGTCATCAAAACTTTTTAACTTTCCTACATATTCTTTAAAATTGTTTATTGGTTTGAAAAGTTTTATTGTTATATATTCTCCAATATTTTCTTTTAAATGTTTATCTTTTCGTATCATCTTTTCAACACCAGTTGATGATACTTCTAGAAAATATTGCTCTTTAATGTAATCATCTTTATCTAAAATGTCTGTAATTGCATTATTTACATTTTCACAATCATTTAATGTAATCTCTCCATTTTCTTTTTCTATAAAGATTCTCAAAAAATAATCTTTGCCTTCCTTTGCATATTGAACATCATATAGCTTATATCCTAAATTTTCAATTATTTTAGATATACTATTTTCTACTTTTTCTTCTATATTTGCCAATATAAAGTCCTCCTTTATTACAATTAAAGAGTGGGATTTGTTCCCACTCTTCTGTTCTTTTTATATTGCATTAATATTATATCCTTTATTGCAAGAAAAATCAAGCTTTTTTTGGAATTTTATGCCACTTTTATTCCTGTATCGATTACTTCTTGCACAAATGGATTTGAAACATTTTTATAATCTTCCTCAGTAATTGGATGTGGCTCAATTCTAGCATCTATATCCCAAGTCATTCCCATTAAAATAGCCATACAATCATAAACATCTTCGAACTCATTTGAAATAACTGCAATATCAATATCACTATTCTCATTTTCTGTTCCCTTAGCATATGAACCAAATAATATTATAGCAGTGACATTATATTTTTTCTTTATTTCCTCAACGAATTTGTCTATGCTTTTCCTAATATTTCTGTTTATTGCTTTTTTAACCATTCTCTAACCTCCTCAATATTTCTTACCTGCATTTCTGTATAATTATCCGTACATTTATTATCAAAACTTCTCTTATAATCATCATATCTAGCACTTATATTAAATGTGTTTATGATTTGTATTTTTTCTCTTATATTTGCTGGTACTATTAATTTAGCTTTTTGTGAAAGCAATATTAAATTATGAATTTTAGGTGCTATTGGATTCTCCGTATTATTTCTTGCATATATACCTTTCAGCAACTTTTCAATTACTAAATGTCCAATAAATAAACACCAAGTATTTTTCTTATTTTTATATAATACCTGCATTGTCTCATAATCATTATCCGAACTTTCAAACCAATACCTAACTAATTCAGTATTATTCATATTTTCCCTCACCTTCTTTATATTATAACATTAAAACAACTCTTTTACTATATCTTTAATAAAATTTTCCTACTCAAAATACTCACTTGTTTCTTGTAGCCCATCAAAATTTATTTGTCTTAATATTTCATAAGTTATAATTGCTACTGAATTTGATAAATTAAGTGACCTTAATGTATTTCTCATTGGAATTCTTATTGTATTTTCTATATATTTTTGTAATAACTCTTCTGGTAAACCTTTAGTCTCTTTGCCGTATAATACAAATACTTCGTCAAATTTTGAATAATCAACATCTGAATAACAATGTGTTGCTTTTGTACTTGCAAAAAACATATTATTTTCTTCTGGCTTATATTTATTCAAAAAAGATTGAAGTGAATTATGTTCCTCTATATCTAATTTATCCCAATAATCTAATCCAGATCTTTTTAGGCTTTTATCATCTATTTTGAATCCTAACGGATGTATTAGATGCAATTTTGCTCCTGTTATTGCACAAGTTCTTGCTATATTTCCTGTATTTTGTGGTATTTCTGGTTCACACATTACTATATTAAGTTTCATTTTTCTTCATTCTCCTTTTAATTAATTAAAAATTTTTTATAATTATTGAACGAATTATATCATAAAAAAACAAACATTTCATTTATTTTTCTTTAAAATTGTGCTATATTAAATTATATTATTGTGCTTTAGAAAGGATTTGAATTATTCTTATGAACGAAAAATATATAAAAAAATTAGAATTAAATAAAATAATAGATGTTCTTGAATCTTATTGCGTTACAGAAATTGGGAAACAACTTTTGCATAACATTGAACCTTCTAGTAATAAATTAATTGTTAAGCATTTACTATCTGAAACAACACAAGCAAAAAATTTAATTGCTCAAAACAGCAATCCACCAATTGCTGACGTTCAAGATTTTAGCCAAATATCAAAATTATTGAAAAGTAATATGGCTCTTTCTTGTGGAAATTTATTGAAAGTTGGTCATATTTTAAAAATTTCGCGAAACTTAAAATCTTATTTTTCTTCTTTAGATGATACATCTAAATATGATTCTATTGAAAACTATTTCGATAATTTATATACAAATATAGATTTAGAAAATAATATCTTTAAATCTATATTGGATGAGTCAACTGTTGCAGATGAGGCTTCCTCTGCTCTTAGTAATTTGCGTAGAAAAAGAAGAAATTTAGAATCTTCTATAAAAGAAAATTTAAATAAATTTATCCATTCATCAACATATTCAAAATTTATAATGGATCCCATAGTTACAATTAGAAATGATAGATATGTTATCCCTGTTAAAGTTGAATATAAAGATAATGTAAAAGGCTTCGTTCACGATATATCATACAGCGGTTCTACAGTATTTATAGAGCCTATTTCAATTTTTGAATTGAATAATCAAGCACATAATTTACAATTAGAAGAAAATGTTGAAATTGAAAGAATTTTAAAAAATCTATCTGATTCTCTAATTCCAATTGTAAATAATATAGAAATTTCACTAAATTCTATTGCAAATTTGGATTTAATTTTTGCTAAAGCAAAATTCTCTAATAAATTTAAATGTGTAGAACCTATTATAAACGAAGAAAAATTTATCGATTTCAAAGAAGCTCGTCATCCACTTATTGATGAAAAAGTTGTTGTTCCTATTGATGTTGAAATTGGAAATAAATATACATCCTTAATTATTACAGGACCAAATACTGGTGGAAAAACTGTTACTTTAAAAACAGTTGGATTATTATGTTTAATGGCTTACTTAGGATTACATATACCTGCAAAAGATGGTAGTAGTTTATACGTTTTTGATAATATATTTGCAGATATTGGTGATGAACAAAGCATTCAAGAATCCTTAAGTACTTTTTCTTCACATATGTTAAATATCATTGAAATTTATAAACAAGCAACATCAAAAAGTCTTATATTAGTAGATGAATTGGGCTCTGGAACAGACCCTATTCAAGGTGCTAACTTGGCAATTAGTATATTGGAATATTTTCACAAATTAGGAGCCTTATCACTTGCCACAACACATTATCAAGAAATAAAAAATTATGCACTTGTTACAGATGGATTCGAAAATGCAAGCTCTGAATTTGATATTGAAAATTTAAAACCTACATATAAATTACTTGTTGGTGTTCCTGGAAAAAGCAATGCTTTTGCAATAACCAAACGACTTGGAATGCCAGATTCTATACTAACAAGAGCAGAAGAGCTTATGAATGATGAACATATTAGTATTGAAGAGCTTATAAAAAATATTTATGATGATAAAGTTGAAATCGAGAAAGAAAAAGATAAAATAAAACAAAATTCTAATCAAATAGAACTTTTAAGAAAAAATTTTGACAATAAAAATACACAATTATCAACAAAAGAAAATGATATTATTGAAAAAGCTAAAATGCAAGCCCGCGAAATTCTGCTAAATGCAAAAAAAGAAGCCAATTCTATTATATCAAGTTTAAACGAACTTTATAATAATGCAGATGCCCAAGCTTTAAAAAAAGCCAATTCTATAAGAAATAAACTTAATGAGAATATAAAAAATAACAACTCATCTACAACTTCAAACAATCTATCAGAGCCATCTACTACATTAGAAAATGTAACTATTGGAATGACAGTACTAATAAAAACATTAAACCAAAATGGAACTGTTCTTACTTTACCAAATAAATCAAATGAAGTTCAAGTTCAAATTGGTAGTATGAAAATGACAGTAAAAACAGATAAATTAGTTGCAATAAAAAATAATACTCAAAAATCTAATAATAAACAAAAAAGCTTTAGCAGTAGAAATTTCAATAACAAATTAAAAAGTAAAACAGCTGTTACTGAAATAAACGTAATTGGTGAAACAGTTGAGGAAGCAATTTTTGTAGTAGATAAGTTTTTAGATGACTCTGCCCTAGCAAATTTATCAACAGTTAGAATAGTTCACGGAAAAGGAACAGGCAAATTACGCCAAGGAATCCACAATTTTTTGAAGACAAACTCACATGTAAAATCATTTAGACTAGGAACCTTCGGTGAAGGTGAAACTGGTGTAACTGTTGTGGAATTAAAATAATGTATAAAAGAGAGTTCTATTTTTATGTGAAAAGATAAATTGCTTTATTTATCACATATATGAAAAGAGGGATACATTTTATTTTATAATGTATCCCTCTTTTCATATTTTGGCAAAAATAGGCTCTTTCTATCTTCTTTTTTAACAACTTAATTTATATAAAGCATATTGATTTAGTGAAACACCTTCTTGCTCTGCTTCAACAGACAATTTATAATGTAATGATTTTGGTATTCTTATTACAAATTTTCCACTAAAATTTTCATATCCTACTGGTAACGGAATTTTAAAATTTCCTTCAAGTTTCGTTTCTATCCAACCCTTCATTGCTTCACGTATTCCTTCATATGCTTCTTCAAAAGTTTCACCAGTACTTTGGCAACCATCAAGTTCCAAAATTTTTGCATAAAAATATTCACCACTTTCATCTCTTATCGGTTGTATAATATAATTGTATGGTAAATTCATATAATAATTCACGTTTTTCATTTTTGCCCTCCTTATAAAAAAATTTATGTATTTTTATTAATTCTTTTGAGTACATCTTTCACATAAACTGCTTTTAATGGATTTTCAAATTTTATTGTTATTACATCACCTTTTATATTTATGAAATTTCTATGTGATGTTCCTTTAGTTTTTTTCATATGGTATCCATTATATTCTAGGACTTTTGCCAGTTCATCAAACCTTATTCCATTAGGCCTAAGTTTCATCTTTTGTATTATTTTATCTATATTTGGCACTAATATTCCTCCTTTAATGAATATGTACCATATTATTGATGATACTATATTCAGTACTATTTGTCAATACAAAACAAAAAATATAATATTTATATAAATTGCAATTAGAATGCACTATAATTATAAGAAAATAACACAGATATTACACTAATTGCCCCAATTAAAGCTATAATTTATAATAAATTACATATAGTATGATTAATTTTGAGATTAAAATTCAGTAGTACTTTACAAGATAACTTAATTTTATATCCTAAAAATATACTGTCTTTATCAAGAAATCTAAATTTTTGAATATAATTATTTGAATAAAGTGAGTAGAAACAGTCTAAAAATAAATACGTCTCTTTTTCCACATATAGAGAAATAAGAGCTACCCACTTTTTTCTCTAAAAAAATATTCCAATCTTCTTTTGTCTTTGCCAAAACTCAAAAATTTTTGAATAAAACTATTTGATTATAAAAAATACGAACAGTGAAAAGAGTGTACCTCTTTCCCAAAAATGGGAAAAGAGAACCGCCTCCCTTTCCCACAAAAAAATAGTAGGAGAATAAATTTCCCCCTACTATTTTTGTATATAAAATTATTTATTATTCAATAACTTCAGCTACAACTCCTGAACCTACTGTTCTACCACCTTCACGGATAGCGAATCTTAATCCTTTTTCGATAGCGATTGGTGTGATTAATTCGATTGTCATATCTACGTTATCTCCAGGCATACACATTTCTGTTCCTTCTGGTAATTCGATAACACCTGTAACGTCTGTAGTTCTGAAATAGAATTGTGGTCTATAGTTTGTGAAGAATGGTGTATGACGTCCACCTTCTTCTTTAGTTAATACGTATACTTGTGCTTTGAATTTTGTATGTGGATGTATTGTTCCTGGTTTAGCTAAAACTTGTCCTCTTTCAACTTCTTCTCTTTGAATACCTCTTAAAAGAACACCAATGTTGTCTCCAGCTTCTGCTTGGTCTAGTAATTTTCTGAACATTTCTACACCAGTAACAACTGTTTTCTTAGATTCTTTTGATAATCCAACGATTTCAACTTCATCTGATAATTTAACAACACCTCTTTCAACTCTACCAGTAACAACTGTTCCTCTACCAGTAATAGTGAATACGTCTTCGATTGGCATTAAGAATGGTTGATCAACTGGTCTTTCTGGTGTTGGGATATAGCTATCAACTGCATCCATTAATTCTTTCATTGGAAGATATACAGGATCGTTAGGATCTGTAGATGTGCTCTCTAATACTTTTAATGAAGATCCTTTTATAATTGGAATTTCGTCTCCTGGGAAATCATAGCTTGATAATAAGTCTCTAACTTCCATTTCAACTAATTCTAATAATTCTGGATCGTCAACCATATCACATTTGTTTAAATATACAACTATATATTTAACACCAACTTGTCTAGCAAGTAAGATATGTTCTCTTGTTTGTGGCATTGGTCCATCAGCTGCAGAAACAACTAATATAGCACCATCCATTTGAGCAGCACCTGTGATCATGTTTTTAACATAGTCAGCATGTCCTGGGCAGTCAACGTGAGCATAATGTCTCTTATCTGTTTCATATTCAACGTGAGCTGTGTTGATTGTGATTCCTCTAGCTTTTTCTTCTGGAGCACCATCGATTTGATCATATGCTTCGAATTTAGCTTTTCCTAATAAACTTAAATATTTTGTAATAGCTGCTGTTGTTGTTGTTTTACCATGGTCAACGTGTCCGATTGTACCAATGTTAACGTGTGGTTTTGTTCTTTCAAATTTTTCCTTAGCCATTTTAAAATTCCTCCTTTAATTTGTTGAGATTGCTCTCATATTTATTTATTTTGAAAATTAATAACAAATTTTTCACCGCCATTTTATAATATTTCAATAAAAAAAGCAAGTGTTTTATTATATTTAATTGTTTTGATAGAATTAATAAATTAATTTCTATCAAAACAAATTTTATTAGTCTTTTTTAGCTCTACTAGCAACTATTGTTTCTAGTACAGATTTTGGAACTTCTTCATAGTGAGAAGGTTCCATAGAGTATGTTCCTCTACCTTGTGTTTTAGAACGTAAATCTGTTGCATAACCAAACATTTCTGATAATGGTATAAATCCTCTTATCTCTTGGTTACCAGATTTAGCTTCCATTCCTTCAAGTCTACCACGTCTAGCGTTGATATCTCCAATAACATCTCCCATGTATTCTTCTGGAACTGTTACTTCAACCTTCATAATAGGCTCTAATATAACAGATTTAGCTTGTTTACAAGCTTCTTTAAATGCCATAGAAGCAGCTATTTTGAATGCCATTTCTGAAGAGTCAACTTCATGGTATGAACCATCAACTAATGTAGCTTTAAAGTCGATAACTGGATATCCAGCAAGTATACCGCTATCTGCAGCTTCTCTGATTCCATCTTCGATTGGTTTAATATATTCCTTAGGAACAGCTCCACCAACGATTTTGCTTTCAAACTTAATTCCACTACCTGGCTCTAATGGTTCCATTTCAATCCATACATCACCATATTGACCATGTCCACCTGATTGACGTACAAATTTACCTTGAACTTTAACTTTATTTCTAATTGTTTCTTTGTAAGAAACTTGTGGTTTACCTACATTACATTCAACTTTGAATTCTCTTTTTAATCTATCAACGATGATATCTAAGTGTAACTCACCCATACCAGCGATAACAGTTTGTCCTGTTTCATGATTTGTATATGTTTTGAATGTTGGATCTTCTTCAGCTAATTTTGCTAAAGCAATACCCATTTTTTCACTATTAGCTTTATCTTTAGGCTCAATAGCAATATCAATAACAGGCTCTGGGAATTCCATTGATTCAAGTATAACTGGTGCACTTGGATCACATAAAGTATCACCTGTAGATACTTCTTTTAATCCAACAGCTGCAGCTATATCTCCTGCATATACTTTATTTAAATCTTCTCTGTGATTTGCATGCATTAATAGTAATCTTCCGATTCTATCTTTTTTACCTTTATTTGCATTTAATATTGTAGATCCTGAATCTAATGTTCCTGAGTAAACTCTTATGAAACATAATTTTCCAACAAATGGATCTGTTGCAATTTTAAATGCTAAAGCTGCAAATGGTTCACTATCACTTGGTTTTCTATCTGTTTCATTTCCATCTAAGTCTACACCTTTTATAGCAGGTATATCTACTGGAGATGGTAAATAATCAACAACTGCATTCAATAATTCTTGAACACCTTTGTTTTTGTATGATGAACCACAAGTCATTGGAACTACTGTGTTAGCAATTGTTCCTTTTCTTAAACCTTTTTTGATTTCTTCTTCAGAAAGTTCTCCTTCTTCTAAATATTTCATCATTAATTCATCATCTTGCTCTGCAGCAGCTTCAACCATTTTAGATCTGTATTCTTCTGCTTTTTCTTTTAAATCTGCAGGAATATCAGTTTCTTCAATTTCTTTTCCTAAATCGTCTTTATGAATGAATGCTCTCATTTTTATTAAATCAACAATTCCTTGGAAATTATCTTCTGCTCCTATTGGTAATTGAATTGGAACAGGGTTAGCTCCTAATCTATCTTTAACTTGGTCTATACAAGCATAAAAATCTGCACCTGTAATATCCATTTTGTTAACATAGATCATTCTTGGAACTTGGTATTTATCAGCTTGTCTCCAAACTGTTTCTGATTGTGGTTGAACTCCACCTTTTGCTGCTAATACTAAAACTGAACCATCAAGAACTTTTAAAGATCTTTCAACTTCAACTGTAAAGTCAACGTGTCCTGGTGTATCAATAATGTTAATTCTATGACCTAACCAATGACATGTTGTAGCAGCAGAAGTAATTGTTATACCTCTTTCTTGCTCTTGAACCATCCAGTCCATTGTAGCTGCACCTTCATGAACTTCTCCTATTTTATGAGTTTTTCCTGTATAAAATAAGATTCTTTCTGTTGTTGTTGTTTTACCAGCATCAATGTGAGCCATTATTCCTATATTTCTTGTTTTCTCTAAAGGAAATTCTCTTCCAGCCATATTTTCCTCCTTTATTTTATTTAATCTTAATGTATATATAGCAAATTAACTAATTAAAAACATTCTGTATCTTAACAAAATATTTATTAAAAAGTTAATGTGCTATTTACTACAATTTTTAATTAAAAATTTAAGATACTTATATACTTTTTAATAATATATTTTATCTTAATTTTACCATTTATAATGAGCAAAAGCTTTGTTAGCTTCAGCCATTTTATGCATATCTTCTTTCTTCTTGAAAGCTCCACCGTTTCCAGCTACTGCATCCATTATTTCACCAGCTAATTTTTCTGACATAGTTTTTTCATGTCTATTTCTAGCATAAACAACTAACCATCTTAAACCTAATGTTTGTCTTCTTTCTGGTCTTATTTCAATTGGCACTTGGTATGTAGCACCACCAATTCTTCTAGCTTTAACTTCTAGAACTGGCATTACATTGTTTAGTGCATCTTCAAAAACTTCTAATGGATTTTTGTTTTCTTTTTCTTTTATGATGTCAAATGCATCATAAACTATTTTTTGAGCAACTGTTTTTTTACCATCAAGCATTACGTTGTTTATTAATTTTGTAACAACTTTGCTATTATACATTGGATCTGGTAAAACTTCTCTTTTTGCTATATATCCTTTTCTTGGCACTATTCTTCCCTCCTTATAATATTTAATACTAATATAACCTAGTATTTTAGGTACTCTAAAAAGCTTAATACTAATAATTCCTTCTTAATACTTTTTAGTTAAGTGCTATATAATCTATTATTAATTTAAGTACAAACCTAAATTAGTAAGTTATATGCACCTTGCAATTTTATTCCAAATTACGGTTTATTTTTTTGGTTTTTTAGCTCCGTATTTAGATCTTGCTTGCATTCTGTCTTTAACTCCTGCAGTATCTAATGTTCCTCTGATTATGTGATATCTAACACCTGGAAGGTCTTTTACTCTTCCTCCTCTTATTAATACAACACTATGCTCTTGTAAGTTGTGTCCTATTCCTGGGATATAAGATGTTACTTCATAACCATTTGAAAGTCTAACCCTTGCTACTTTTCTTAAAGCTGAGTTTGGTTTTTTAGGTGTTACTGTTTTAACAACTGTACATACACCTCTTTTTTGTGGTGAACGTCTATCAGTCATTTTCTTTTTCATAGAATTGTATCCATGTTGTAAAGCTGGGGCTGTAGATTTTGTTACACCTGTTTGTCTTCCTTTTCTTACTAATTGATTAATTGTTGGCACTTAAATTTCACCTCCTGAAAATATTTTAACCGTTAGCATCTATTGCCATTTTTAGCAATTTATACTAACGGTTAATATTATATCATCGATACTTGTGTAAGTCAATATTTATAATAATTTAAATTTTAATATTCCCTGTCTTCTTGAATTGATTCTTGCGCTTGAGTTTGAGTTTGATGTATATTTAATTCTTGCGCTTGAGTTTGAGTTTGATATATATTTGATTCTGGCTCAGCATTGGTTTTTACTTGTTCATGAAAATTATTTGTTTCGGTTTCAGCAGGCAATAATTTTATTTCTTCCTCGTTTACTGGATTTTTTCTTTTCCTATAATTTACTATGTTAGCTATTCGATTATGTAATTTAGCCATTCTTGAAAATTTTCTTTTTTGCATATTAGAAAATTTATTTTCTTTACAATTATATAATCCTTCTAAATTATATTCTAAATCAAATGGAATACTATCTTTATTAGCTTTCCTATTTGATAAAGCTAATATATAATTATTTATATATCCCATTTTTTCCTCTGCTAACTCACTTTTCCCTTGTTCACTTGCATTTTTATATTTTCCCACTAAATATCCTAATATATTAGGATCACATTTTCTTAAAACTTGTCTGTTTTTTAATTTTCCAAGATTGAATATGCTATTATAAACATCTTCTCCAAAGGTTTCCATCATTGTTTTTTTCATTTCTTTTACCGTTCCTAATGCATATGTATTACCCGAAAATATATCTTCGACATTATTTCCATTATATATGTAATATTTATTAACGCCCGCTTCATATTTTATTGAAAATTCTTTTTCTTTAATTTTATTAGAATTAGTTGATTCTGGTGTATCAGAAGGATTTATTATGTTTTGCTCTTCATCAGTGCTTATTGCTTCTGGTGTTTCAGAAGGATATATTATGTTTTGCTCTTCATCAGCGCTTATTACTTCTGGTGTTTCATCAGAATTTGTTGCAGCTTGCTCCTCAGCAGAATTTGTTTTTTCTTTTGTAGGAATTTGTTTTTTGAATTTTTGAATATGATTATTGTAAAATTCATCTATGTTTTTTGGGTTTATTTTTTCTATGTACTTTACTAAATTGTCAAATGTTTTTTTGTCTGCTTTAATATCATCTATCTCGCTTGCATATTTATTTTTTTCATTTTTTATTTGTGTATCTAGTTCATCTATTTTTTTATCTAACTTTTCTATAGCAAATTTTACTGATTTATCTTTAATTTTTATTTTTTCTAATGTAGCCCTTTGCTCTTTGTATTTTTCTTTTTCTTTAATTATTTTATCACTTTTTTCTTCTAACGCTTTTATTCGGTTGTTATATGAATTTTCTACTTTTTTCTTTAAATCTTCTTTTTTTGATTTTATTTCATCTTTCTTTTCATCTTTCTTTATTTTAGTCTTTTCATATTCTTTATCTATTTGTTCTCGATTTTTAATTATTTTTTCTGTTTCCTTTATATAATCTTTATCATCTTCTTTAGCCTTCTTTATTAATGCTTCAATTTTACTTTTTTGTTCAAAAAGATTACCTTGTTCATCTATTTTTGTCTCATCATTTTCTATATATTTTAAACGTATATTTATTTTCTTTAATTGATTATTGTAATCTATTATGCTCTTTTTATTTTCTTCAACAGCTTTTACGATTTCTTCTAATTGTGTATTAGCATCTTCCGGAGAATTTTCATATTCTTTTTCATATTCTTTTTCTTCTTTTAATAATTCTTTGTAGTCATAGAAATACTCACTAAATTCTTTTTTATTTTCTTCCATAATAATTCTTCACTCCTACTTATAAATATTCTTTATATCTTTGGTTTTATGATATTATAATAATTATAACATATATTATCTATTAAAATCAATATTTTGTAAATAATTTTTATGAGCCCTACTGCTCTTATATGGTACTACTATGCCTCTGCTTATTTCTTTATTTGCAACATTCTTTATCCAGCCTTTTAAACTTTTATCCTCATTTAACAAATGATATACTAATTTAAATTCAGTTTCATCAAATTTATAATAATCAGTCATTTCTTCCCTTATTTTTTTATCAGTTAAACCTTTTTGCGAATACATTTTAATTATCTTTTTTCCTTTATAATCTACAACCGCAATTAAATCTATAAAATATTTTTTCTTTATATTTGTATTATTATTTAATTGATAATTATATCCATTAGTTGCTGTTAAACAAATTTCTCCTTTTGATAATTCTATTTTATCTCCTATAGTAATTGTTTCGCAAATATTTTTCTTTGCATCTGTGCTATTACATTTTATTTTACAAATTTTAGAATTTGCCTGCTTTTTTTTGGGGCTAATTTCTTCATTGTCTATATTAAATTTTTTTATTATTTTTTTATTTACTTTTTCTAATCTTAATAAAGCTATCTTTTTTCTTTTCAGCTGTTTTATTCTATTTTCTAGTATAACTACATTATCCTTCGCTATAGACAAAGAAATACTTTTATTTAAATTTTCTAAATCTTTATTTGTTTTTTCAATTTCATTTTCCAGTTTATTTATTATATTTCTAAGACAATTTTTAAAAATCTCCATATAACATCCTCTTTTCATTTATTACAAATTATACCATTAAATCGTTGTTTATGTCAACCCTCTCTCCTGGAATTAAGTATAGCATGCTTTAATTTTTAAATTTCTTTTTCAATAATTCTATTTCTTTTTTGTAACCATCTATTTCATTAGGTGTTTCTAAATAAAATGGTAACTGCTTAATTCTCTCATTATTTATTATTTTAGTTATTGCTTCTAATCCAATTTTTCCTTCACCAATTTTTTCGTGTCTATCTTTATGGCTTGCTTTGTCATTTTTACTATCATTTAAATGAATTGCTTTTAATTTATCTAATCCAATTATATTATCAAATTCATCTAATACCGCATCAAAATCATTTACTATATCATATCCAGCATCCCAAATGTGGCAAGTATCTAAACATACACCTAATTTTTCTTTTAATTCAACCTTATCTATTATTTTTTTAATTTCTTCAAAAGATCTTCCTACTTCACTTCCCTTGCCAGCCATTGTTTCTAGTAAAACTGTTGTTGTTTGTTCTTTTGTTAATATTTCATTTAACATTTCTGCTATAAAATCAATACCAACTTCTACACCTTGTCCAACATGGCTTCCTGGATGAAAATTGTAATAATTTCCTGGTGTATATTCCATTCTTTTTAAATCATCTGCCATAGTATTTTTTGCAAATTCACGTATTCCACTATCAGCAGAACATGCATTTAATGTATATGGTGCATGTGCTAAAATTTTATTTATTTCATGTTCCTTTGAGTATTGTAAAAAAGCTTTTACATCATCTTCATTTATTTCCTTAGCTTTTCCACCTCTTGGATTTCTTGTAAAAAATTGAAATGTATTTGCTCCTATACTTACTGCTTGTTTAGCCATTGCTAAATATCCTTTTGAAGCAGATAAATGACATCCTATTGTAAACATATTTACCTCCTATTTTATTATCTTTTAACAACTAATTTATTTATTTTTGCTTTTATGTAGCTTTCTAGTTTTCCCATAAACTCTGCTGATTCAATTTCTTTTTTGGCTACCATCTCTAAACCTTTTTCCCAACTTGCTGTTAGTTTTGGGTTTAGCATATCTGGCATTGACATATTAACAACATCATATATAGCCTCACCTTTAACTGTTGGTGTAATTATTTGTGTTTTACCATTTATATTTATATATTTTATTTTTTCAAGTTTTTTTATAATTTCAGCTCTTGTTGCACTTGTTCCAATACCAGCACCTTTAATTTGCTCTCTTAGCTCTTCATCTTCAATTAATTTTCCTGCGTTTTCCATTGCAAGTATCATTGAACCAGAATTATATCTACTTGGTGGAGATGTTTCTGCGTCTTTTGTTTCGAAATTTATTACTCCAACTTCTGAATTTTTCTTTAATTTTGTTAAAATTTCTAAGTTATCTTGTACTGTTTCATTTTCTTTATTCTGATCTTTTACATTTTTATTTTTTGCTATGTCTAAATAACCTGTTTTTGTGCACACCTTTCCTGATGTTGAAAATTGTTCGTTATCAATTGTAACAATTACAGAAATTTTATTAAATTCTGCTGGTGGATAAAATATTGCTAAAAATCTTTTTACAATTACTTTGTATATTTGTTTGTGTAAATCCGGTAATTTTTCATAATTTTCATAGCCTTGTCCTGTTGGAATAATTGCATAGTGGTCTGTTATTTTACTATCATTTACGTATTTAGTTTTTACAATATTTGTAGAATATTTTTCTTCAGCCATTTGTTTTATATATCCCTGAACTTCTTCATCTTTATAGCCTTTTGCAATTCCATTCAAATTTTTAGAAATTATTTTTGCTACAGCAGTTGACAAAACTCTGGCATCAGTTCTTGGATATGTTACAAGCTTTTTTTCATATAGATTTTGTATAACTTCTAGTGTTTCATCAGGTTTAATTTTAAATCGTTTTGTACATTCATTTTGTATTTCTGCTAAATTGAATAGTAATGGAGCATTTTCTTTTTGCTTTGTCTTTTTTACTTCTTTAACAATTGCTTTTTTATCTTTTAATGATAAAATAAATTTTTGAGCATCATTTATTTTCTTAAAACCAGTTTCGTTATATAATTGTGGAGAATTGAACATTTTTGAATCTTCTGTTACTTTCCATTCGGCCTTGAAACTGCTATCTGTATCGCCAAATTCTCCTACAATTTTATGATATGTTGTTTTAACAAATTTAGCAATTTCACGTTCTCTTAATACAACCATTCCTAGTACACAAGTCATAACTCTACCTACAGATATTGAAACTTTTTCTTCATCTATTTGCTTTGCAATTCTTCTTCCAAATATTATTGAAAGTAGTCTTGAAAAATTTATTCCAATTAAATAATCCTCTTTAGCTCTTAAATATGCAGCATCAGATAAGCTATCATATTCTGATAAATCTTTTGCTTCTTTAATGCCCCTTTTTATTTCTTCCTCTGTTTGCGAATCTATCCAAACTCTTTTCATCTTTGCTTTCGGATTAGGTTTTGCCATCATAAAAACCAATCTTTGAATATATTCTCCTTCTCGCCCAGAGTCACCTGCATTGTATATTTCTTCCACATCTTCTCTTTGTAACAACTGTTGTACTATATTGAATTGATTTTGAACAGCAGGAATTATTTCATATTTCCATTCTGTTGGTATAAAAGGAAGCGTATCTAATCTCCAAAATTTTAGATTTTCATCATATTTTTCCGGATAACTCATTGTAACCAAGTGACCCACACACCATGTTATTATCCACTCATTAGATTCTATATATCCATTTTTTCTGTTAACATTTATACCTAATGCTTTCGCAAATTCCATTGCTACAGATGGCTTTTCTGTAATTATTAGTTTTTTAGCCAATTAACCATCAGTCCTTGCTAATATATTTAGATTTTGTGGAAATCTATAAACCATTTATATTTTAGATTTTATATAATCATTTGCAATTTGTAATATTTCCTGTGCCATTTGTATTGTCTGTGGATTTTTAAAATTCATTTTTTGAGTTAATTTATTTAAATAATCCTTTTCTTTTATTACTATGTAACTACTTTTATAATAAAAGTCAAAAACATATGCCATATGGGAAATCCATATATCTCCATATGTCGCTCTTTTTTTATAATCTATCATATGGTCTTCTTTAAATTCTCTTATTATTTCTTTTGAAAAAGTTTCATTTTGCATATCTTCTGCTGAACATCCATATGTATTTTTTATGTCATCTGTTAATAGAACATAAAAACAGTCTAATTTATCGGCATCTCTTATTATTTTTGAATGAAGTAATTCTTGCTCTGTTAAATTATCTTCAATTTTTGATCTGTTATGATTTAATATTGCTGTTTTAATTATCTTATAATATTTTTCATCTACATTAAATTTCTCAATTAAATTATCTTCAAACAAAATTTTTGCACCATATTCACCGTGATTTATGCTTATTTTATCTATAAAAGTATTGTATTTTCTTACTTGTTCAAATCTGCCTATATCATGTAATAAACCTATTAGTTCAGCTAATTTTATATCTTCTTCTGATAAATTTAGTGATGTTGCAATTTTTTTGCTTAGCTCTGATACCCTCAAAATATGCGCAACTTTTAAAGCAATCTTTCCATCCTGTAAATTATAATTTGATACATATTCTTTAAAAACTCTTTTTGAATTATTAATGTCTATCATTTTATTTTTACCTACCTTAAAACTTTTTCTATATATTATACTAACAGTAAATTTTTTTCAAGCATTTCTTTATATACAATCCCAATTTTTACCCTTGACTACAAAATATTTTTAATGTATTATAATAGATATTTATACATAGATAGGAGATTTAATAATTATGTTATGTTCAGTTTGTAAAAAGAATGCGGCTGTAATATTTATAAATAAATCAAATGACGCCAGTCAAATGGAAGGACTATGTTACGAATGTGCTAAAAAACAAGGCATAAATCCTTTAGATGCTTTAGCCAAACAAGCTAACTTATCTGATAGTGATTTAGAAAATATGTCTATGCAATTTGAAAGTATGTTTAATGACATGTCTGAAAACCCTGACCTAAACTTTGAAGACTCTGAAAATAGTGATAATTCTAATAGTTTAGGCTCAATATTTTCTGGATTATTTGGTAACTCACATGATACAGAACAATCAGCAAGTAATTCGAATAAAAAAGTAAAAACAGAAAAAAGACAAAATAAAAAACATAAAGCTTTAGATAATTTTGGAACAAACTTAACTTTAAAAGCCAAAAATAATCAATTAGATATGGTTATCGGTAGAGATAAAGAGCTTGAAAGAGTTATACAAATTTTAAATAGACGTACAAAAAATAACCCTTGCCTTGTTGGTGAACCAGGTGTTGGAAAAACTGCAATTGCCCAAGGATTAGCTATAAAAATCGCCAATGGTAATGTTCCTGCCAAATTATTAAATAAAGAAGTATATTTATTAGATATGACAGCAGTTATTGCTGGTACTCAATTTAGAGGTCAATTTGAATCAAGAATGAAATCTATAATTGATGAATGTAAAAACTGCGGAAATATTATTTTAGTAATTGATGAAATTCACAATATTATTGGTGCTGGTGATGCAGAACGCTCTATGAATGCAGCAGATATTTTAAAACCATCTCTTTCTAATGGGGAAATTCAATTAATTGGAACTACAACTTTAAAAGAATATAGAAAATATATAGAAAAAGATAGTGCTTTAGAAAGAAGATTTCAACAAGTTTTAGTTGAAGAGCCATCTGTTACAGACTCTGTAAATATACTTGATGGTATAAAAAAATATTATGAAGACTTCCACAAAGTAAAAATATCTACAGATGTTATAAAACAGGCTGTTATCATGTCTGAAAAATATATACATGATAGATTTTTACCAGATAAAGCTATTGATGTATTAGATGAAGCTTGCTCTGAAATAAATTTAAACAATAAAGATTTATATAAATTGGAAGTACTAAAAAATGAACTTCAAGATGTTCAAGCTGAAAAGGCTGAAGCTGCTCAAGCTGACTCTACAGAAGATTATCAAAAAGCAGCTGAATTAAAAATGCGTGAATGCAAACTTCAAGAGCAAATTGATGCTTTAAATAAAAGTATGAAAGTTGTTTCTTTAACAACACAAGATATTGCAAATGTAATTGAGCGTTGGACAAAAATTCCTGTAAAGAAAATAACTGAAGAAGAAACACAAAAATTGTTAAATTTAGAGCAAAATCTTCATAAAAGAGTTATTGGTCAAGATGAAGCAGTAAAATCTGTTTCTAAAGCTATTAGACGTAATAGAGCTGGATTAAAAACTACTAAACGTCCACCCTCTTTCATATTTGTTGGACCAACTGGTGTTGGTAAAACAGAACTTGCAAAATCACTTGCTTATGAAATGTTTGGTGACGAAAATTCAATAATTCGTGTAGACATGTCTGAATATATGGAAAGTCACTCAACAGCAAAACTTATTGGATCACCTCCTGGATATGTTGGATACGATGATGCTGGTCAATTAACCGAAAAGGTAAAAAGAAAACCTTATTCAATAGTTTTATTTGATGAAATAGAAAAAGCTCATCCAGATGTATTCAATTTATTATTACAAGTTCTAGATGATGGAAGATTAACTGATAGCCAAGGAAACACTGTAAGCTTTGAAAATACAATTATCATTATGACTTCAAATGTTGGTTCAAATTTAAATACTAATTCAATAGGATTTAATAATAATGAAACCGCAATAAACAATAAAGTATTAGATAGTTTAAAAGAAACATTTAGACCAGAATTTTTAAATAGAATTGACGAAATTGTTTCATTTAAAGCATTAACTAAAACAGAATTACTTCAAATTGTTGATTTAATGTTACAAAATACAAATAAAGCATTACAAGATAAGGATATTATAATGAACATATCTGATTCAGCTAAGAATTTCTTACTAGAAAAAGGCACGGATTTAAAATATGGTGCCCGTCCTTTAAGAAGAGCTATACAAAGATATGTTGAAGACGAATTATCAGACTTAATTTTAAAATCAGATTTAAAAAATGGTCAAACAGTTAATATAGATTGTATAAATAACGAATTATCTTTTGTAGTAGAATAATATAATAGAAAACGGAGGTTATTATGAAGAAAAATATACCAAATATACTCACTTTATCAAGGTTTGTTTTAATACCATTTATTATAGTTTCACTTGTGTGTAACAAATATTTAATAGCTTTCATACTTCTTACTATATCAGGTTTAACTGATGTATTAGATGGTTTTATAGCAAGAAAGTTTAATTTTATAACAGACTTTGGAAAACTAATAGACCCATTAGCAGATAAAGCAACTCAATTATCAATTTTAATAACTTTATCTTTAAAAACAACATCTTCTGGTGAACCAATTATTCCTATATGGATATTGTTCATAATTTTTATAAAAGAATTTATGATGATAGCAGGAGCCTCTTTCCTTTATGGTAAAGATTTAGTTGTATCTAGTAAATGGTATGGAAAACTTACAACTGTTTTATTTTACATTGCAATTGTTTCTTCTTTTATAATTGCATACTTTAATATACCTTATAGATTTGATACATATATTTATTATTTAGGATTAGCAATGACTATATTCTCATTAATTATGTACTTTAATTCATTTTATGCAAAAGGATATTTCGAAAATTTAAAGAATTTAAAAAAGTAAGACTCTAAGGCGAAACTTAATGTTTCGCCTTTTTTATTCAAAATCTTCTAAGAAGATACTTAAATCTTTTTTTCCAATTATTTTAATCCCATTTTTTAAGTTTTCTTGATCTTCTTCTGGCAGATATTTCGTTAGTATTTCTGTATTTTTTACGAAATGCTCAGCATTATTTTCATCTATGTTATAAATTGATATATGACCATTATTCTCCTTTACAATATAATGTTCAGAACATATACCATCCGCTTCCTTAGATATAATTATTTCTTTTTTGGAAAAACTTGTAACGTTCCAATCTGTATAATAGTTTTCGACTTCTTCTTTTGTCATATTTACTATAGCAACTGGAACTTTGTATTGCTCTTTTTCTGTATGTCCACATTTTGAAAATGTTTGTTCCATTATTAGTGTTGTATTTGGAAGTACAACTTCTTCCTCAACATTTGTGGATATAGTACTTTCATTTACAATTTCTACTTTGTTTATTGTATTATTTACAATATTTTCTTCTGTTAACTTTGGTTCATGAATTCGCTCTATATAAAAAATTAATGTTCCTATTATTATAATTGTTAAAATTATACAGGTTATTATTATGCTTCTTTTACTCATTTTCATCAACTCTCTTTTTATAATATTTTTATTATTATTTGTAAGGTGAAAAATTTTATTCAATTTTTTTGGATTATCCTCCCTGAAATACCTATTTTAAAAAGCTTATAATAATTTTGTCACTTTATATTTTTTTCCATTTGTTTCTATTGTTATTTCCCCCATTTCATCTGTTCTATATATTTTTATATTTTGATTTTGTAATGTTTGAATTGTTGTAATTGCTGGATGGCCAAATTTGTTCTTCTTTCCGACTCCTATTAATGCCTCTTGTGGTTTTACTTTTTCTATAAAATCCATGGTTGATGATGTTTTTGAACCATGATGTGGTATTTTTATAATTGTTGCTTTTAATTTATTTGTTTCATTTTTATATGTTTCTATTATTTTTTCTTCAGCAATTTTTTCAATATCTCCTGTAAACAGTATTGAGAATTTCTTATAAACCATTTTACATACCAATGAGTTGTTGTTCATTTTGTTATCTGATATTGGTTCTATAGCATCTGGCCATAATACTTCGAAATATAAATTTTTTTCTATATATATTTTGTCTCCTTTGTTTGCTATTTTTATATTTATTTTTTCCTGTTTTGCAATTTTTAAGAATTTTTTATAGTTCTCGTTATATTCAAATTGTTTACTTATAATTACATTTTTTACCTTGATATTTTGCATAACATATAGTAAGCCTTGACAATGATCTGAATCAAAGTGAGAGATAAATATGTAATCAATTACTTTTGACCTTCTATTTAACAAATATGGTAATAATATATTTTCACCCACATAATCCTCTCCTATTTCATTTCCTCCACCATCTATAAGAATTTTCTTATTATTTCTTGTTTGTATAAATGTGCAATCCCCCTGGCCCACATCTACAAAGTGTATATACATATTTTCGTCTATTAATCTGGCTATATTTGTTATAAGGCAAATTGATATGTATATTATAAGTAACTTTTTGGATAACTTTTTTAGAAATAATTTTTTAGATTGTTTTGAATTAAATTTTATAAATTGAATTAATACTATTACATAATACATGATTACAGAAAATAAATATGGCGTACATATAATTATACTTGTAAATTTTAATTTAGATAACATACTCACCATTCCAGTCAAACATTTTATAAAAAAATCTAATAGTATTGATATTATTCTAGCTAAATTTATTGAAAAAAAAGAAACAAAAACGCTTGTAAAAATTAATGGCATTATACATGATAATAATAAGCTTGCCAGTATATTTGATATTATAAAGATATAAGAGAATTTATGATAATATATAATAATTATTGGAAGAATTATTATATTTGCTGATATACTTAATGATATTGACTGTTTTATATATTTTGTCAGCTTATTTTTATTTAATATTTTTATATAATTAAACATTTTTATAATTATATTATAAAACAGTAATATTCCCAATGTTCCTCCTGATGAGAGCAAAAAACTTAAATTTAATATAGAATATGGGTTTATAATTAATATTACTAAACTTGCCAAGCTTAAATTAGTTAAACTATCAGATTTTCTATTTAATAATTCTGCTAAAATATATAATACAGTCATTATTGTTGCTCTTACAATTGATTCGCTATTTCCAACTAAATTGCAAAATACAGTTACAATTATAATTAAAATAATATTTTTCTCAGATTTTTTACATCCTAATATCATATATGAAAAAAATAAAATAATGTATGTCATATGCATTCCCGATATTGCAAGTATATGTGATAAATTGCATATAGAAAAACTATCTATAATTTCTTCACTTATATTTGATTTATCACCTAATATCAAGGCATTGCACATATTTGCAGAATCTTCAGGCATTATTTTATACAGTTTTTGTTTCAAATTTTCATATAATTTATTTACTAAAATATTATATTTTGACATTTCGCCATTACATATTACTTTTATGCTATCATTATTGGCAGTCACAGTTCCAAATATCTTTTTTGTTCTTAAATATTCATTGTAATTATATCCTTTGTAATTTCTTTGATAATCTGCTATTTCAAATTTTCCCACTGCCCTTACTTTATCTGCATATTGAATATTATTATTTTTCTTTGTTTTAAGAATAATCTTTATGTTTCTGAATTTTTGTGGATTAGTTACTTTCATAATATATTCTGTATTGTAATCTGATTCTTTATATTTATTTAATATTATACCTTCAATTTTTACCTCATCTATATTTGTATATTTATTATATATATTAGAAGTTATATGCATATACATACATGCACACAAAATTACAATCATACATGTAATTATCAGCTTATTCTTACTTCGTATAATTATATATATATTTAATATTGTAAATAGAAAAATGGAGATTATATTATAAAAATATAACCCCCATATTAAACCACATATATAACTTATAGTAATTATAACAATTTTCCTTTTCAAAAATACTCCTTACTATAAACCCCTATTATAAAATTCTTCTAGCTGTTACATATCTTTGTTGATATGAAGCTGATGATAATGAAGAAATTGTTACACCTGTTTTTGGATTTGATGCATGAATAAATTGCCCATTTCCTATATATATTCCAACATGACCAATTTCTGTTTTAGCAGTATTTTTAAATATCAAAATATCTCCTGGTTGTAAATTACTTTTACTTACTGCAACACCATCATTTGCTTGTGTTTTTGAAGAACGACTTAATGAATATCCAAAATGTTTATATACATATTGAACAAATCCTGAACAGTCAAATGACTTTGGTCCATTTGTTCCATAAACATATGGATAACCTTGAAATGTTTTTGCATATGCTACAATTGCATCTGCAGATTTATTGGATTCTGTTGTAGTTTCTCCTTTTTGTACTTCAACCTTATTTTCCTCATTGTTTTCAGTTAAACTATTTGAACTTCTTGATGTTGTTTCAACCTTTTTTGATGAAAGCAATGATTTTTGAATATATGCTTTTTTTCCATTAATATCAACTATGTACCAATCACCATCTTCACCTGTTACAGTTACTTTATCGTTAGTGTCAAACTTTTTAACTACACTTGATGATTTATTTGCTTCGCTTCTTGCATTTACAGAAGTTCCTTTTACATAGTATGTCTTTGATGTTGTTTCTGATTTTTTATCTTCATCTTTTTTATTCTCATCTGTTTTGGCATTATTATTTTCTGTTGTAGTATTAGTATCATTGTTGTTATTGTCTTGATTTTTTGTATTATTCTCGTCATTATTTGAAGTTGTTTGCTCTGTTACAGATATCTTTGCTGTTAATACCCAACCTTCTTTTGATTCATTTTTTATATAAGACCATGCTCCTGCTGAACTTAATACTTCATATTTTTCTCCAGATTTTGTTTTATTTATCTCATCACTATTAATTAGTGGTATTATTCTTATTGATACTTCTTCTGATACAGTAGCTTGTTTTATTTTTGGTTCATTATTTTGTGTTTGATTTTCTGTATTGTTTTGCTCTTGTGTAACATTTTCTGTTGTGGTATTTTGTTGTTCATTGTTTTGTTCTGTTGTATTATTAACAACATTTTTTGTTGTAGTATTTTTATTTTCGTTTGTCTCGTTTTTTACTTCATTTTTTGTTGTATTATTATTGTCTTTTACTTTAATATATTGTTTACTAACATATCCAACTTTGTTTCCACTTTTTATTTTACACCAATCACCATCTTCACTAATTACTTCTACTTCTGTATTTTCATCAAGTAGCTCTAATATTTCTGATGATGTACTCTTATCTTTTCGTAATCTCAAATCATTTGTAGTAACAGTACCAGTTGTTGCAAATACTGTTGTGTTAAAACATAAAAATAAACTCAAAGTTATGCCAATTATTATAATCATAACCATACTTTTTTTATCTTTCATTTTTCATTTCTCCTTTTTTGAAACTGTGGTTAGTATACCTTATTTTTACAAAAAAGTCAATTTTTTCTACGGAAATAGCAAAAAAATAAACCATGAATAATTTTCATGATTTATTTTTTATAATTAAGTAAAAGCATAGTTTAACTATGCTTTATATGAATTCATATTATATTTATATAAATTTCAATTATTTTAATTATCCATTAACTGCATCTTTTAATGCTTTTCCAGCTTTGAATACAGGAGCTTTTTTAGCAGCTATTTTCATTTCTTTACCTGTTTGTGGATTTCTTCCTTTTCTTTCAGCTCTTTCTCTTACTTCGAATGATCCGAAACCTACTACTTGGATTTTTTCTCCGTCTTTTAAAGATTCTGCTATAACATCGATTAATGCATTTATTGATGCTTCAGCATTTTTCTTTGTTTCTCCTGTTTTAGCAGCTACTGCCGCAATTAAATCAGATTTGTTCATTGTTCATTACCTCCTATTGAATTTCATATTATGTACTTTATAATTCCGGTCTATTGCAGATTTATAAACTACTATAATGAATATTCGCCAAATTTATGCAAAATCCTTCTTTTTTCATCATTTTTTCTCATAATTTTTATTTTTTTCTGAAATTAGGAATAAATGGTATCAATCCTAACTCATCTTTATTCAAAATTTTTAGAGCAATTACAGAAAGAATATACATTAGTCCAGCGATTACTATTGCTAATATTATAGCTATATTTTCTATAAATATACCTTTTAAGAAAAAATAACTGTAATATAAAGCTGTGCTCATTATACATGAAGCAATTACAGGTTTCAAGATATATTTGAAAAAATTTAATTTTATTTTTGTATATTTTTTCATTACATTAAAACTTATACTAAATGCAATCAAATGACATGTCATTGTTGCAACACATGCCCCTGCAGTTCCACCAATAAGATATGTTTCTGGCAATCTTATCAAATTAATATTTAATAATATTTTCGCAATAACTCCAATAAATATTGAAATTGTTGGTATAAAAACCTTACCAACACCTTGCAAAACTGAATTTATAATTTGCTCTAATGCTATAAAAATCATTGAAATTGCACTAATTTTAAGTAGCCAGCTTCCACTATTGCTTTTAAACAATAGCACTAATATCTGATCTGAAAAAGCAATCATTCCAAAACAACATGGCAAAACCAATAATATTGTAAATAACAAGTATGTTTTTATAATTCTATTTAGCTCTTTACCATTTTTTTGTGCATTAAGTGATGATACCATTGGTATAATTGTAGTTGCAATTGCAATTATAAAGGAAACTGGTAAAGATGATAATACATCTACTTTCCCACTTAAAACTCCATATTGTATTTTTGCACCAACTTCACCTATATTTTCTTTCAAAAATCTAACTACTGTAACAGAATCAATATTCCTATTTAATGAAGCCAAGATACTACTTAATGATATCGGAATTGAAACTCTTAAAATTCGTTTTGCATATCCCCTTTGAAATCCTATTTTAATATCTTTTAAATTGTTTTTTTTGTATAAATATATAAAGCTAAATAATGTGGCTAGTGTAGTTGCAAAATTTGCAACAGCTGCCATTATTATTGTATTAGCACTTGTTAAATAAAATGCAATTTCCACTAAAATTATTGTAAATACTGTTTTTAAAACTTGCTCTACACTTTGCGACTTTGCTGTTACATCTACTCTATTTATTCCATTATAAAAACCTCTATATACAGAAATTAAACACACATTAAATATTGCTGGAGATAATGCAATTATTGTATATTTAGCTTCTCCAATATTAAGTAAATTATTTGAAATAAAATCTGCAAATATTGCTAAAGAAATACTTCCAACTAAACCAATACAAGCAAAAATTATCAGTGCACTTTTTAAAATTTTTGCAACTTCTTCTCTGTTTCCAGAAAAATTTTTTTCTGCAATTAATTTTGCAACTGCATTTGGAACACCAATTGATGATATTGTAAGTAGCAACGCATATATTTGATATCCAGAATTATATATTGCATTTCCCCAATCACCAAATCCTTGCTTGTTTGCCAAATAGAGCTTATACACTAATCCTAATATCTTTACAACACACTGTGCAATAATTAATGAGATAACCCCATTTAAAATTTTGTTTTTATTTTTCATATAAAATCCTTTTTATTTTTAATATATTCATATATGTATGTATAATTCCTCTCATTTATTATTCAAATCTCAACAAATTATGTCAAAACACTTGAAATTTTGCCCAATTTATAGGATAATATAAAAGTAATAGTTTAATTTTTGAAAGTGGTGAAAAATTTGAAAATAATTGATAAATTCTTAAAGTTATTAAAAACTGACAGAAACACATTTCTGACATTTATATTAACTTTACTAACTATATATTTAACAATAGATAGAATCGCAGAAATTTTAATTATGATATTTACAGGAATAGGAAGTTCATATTGGGGACCAATAAAATACGCATTAGCTTTTTGTTGTCCTATATTTGCTTTCCTATTTTCATGTAGTTCGAAATTTGCAAAATCGGAAAAAACAAAGCTATCATTTTTTTATTTGTATATAATAGCTTTATATATACTAATAATTTCAATGGTTACACAAATGGTTAATGCTGGATGTTGGTTATTCCTTTTATCAGCACCATCATATCCTATAATTGCTACAGAATTTTCAAGTTTAATAGCACCTGCCTTTCGTAGTATTTCGCTTTATTTTCCACTTACAACATTCTACCCTGTAATAAAATGGTTAATTACAACTATAAATGATACTCCAGATATTTGTGAATCAATCTACTCTTATTCAGGTATAAATTTATCTAATAAAGAAAAGACAACTACCGGCGAATACAGTTGTGAAATAAAACTATGTACTGATACTAATACTGGAAAAAGTGTAAAAATTTCAGAAGATAAGCGTTTTGAATCCATGTTAGTTGTTGGTGTATCTGGCTCTGGAAAAACATCTTTAATATTTGAACCAATGATTGCAAGAGATATTGAAAAGAAATATTTCTATAAGAAAACATCAAAAGAATTTGGTTTTGCAGCATTAAAATCAGGACTTGCTAATTTGAATTGCCCTTACGATAATGACTATATAAATAAAAACTTTTCATTAAATATGATTTCACCAAATTCATCAAAGGTTTCTAGTTATAAATCTTGTATGAAAAAATTGATTTATGCCACATCTGATGATAAAATTATTTATAGAGATTTAGGTTTAACATATATATCACCTGATTTTGAATCTATTTCTCGTATATTAAAAGTTGCAAAAAATTATCATGTTAATGTTAATCTTATTGATCCGAATTCTGATGATTCACCTGGATTAAATCCATTTTCATATGATAATCCATTACAAACCTCTATAATTATATCTACTGTTTTAAAGGCTTTACACAGCTCAAATCAAGCTGATATGGATTTAAATTTAGGAGTTCAAGCAAATTTTGCCACACAGGCAATTGAAAATTTATCTATACTATTAAAAGTAATGTACCCAAGAATGCATGATGATGAACTACCTACATTAGAAGATATGTTAAATGCATTTAATGATTTTGATATAATTCAAAAAATGTGCGAAGAAATGGAAAAAGATGAAGAATTATCTAAGAAATTCAATATATTATTAACATACTTTAAAAAGAACTTTTATAAAGAAAGTACCTATCGTCAAGATACAGAAAAATATGTATCTTCTGCAACAACACAACTTGATAATTTATTAAGATATCCTGGTATTAGGAATATATTATGTAAGAGAACAGACAACTTAAACTTTGACTCAGCTTTAGCTAATGGTGAATTTACACTATTATGCACACGACGTGGAGACCTTGGAGCCGCAGCACATACAGCTTTTGGATTATTTTTCTTATTATCAATGCAATATGCTGTACTAAGAAGACCTGGAATAGAATCAACTAGAATTCCTCATTTCTTATATATTGATGAATTTTCTGATTTTATATCTGATTCTACAGAACCAATATTTACATTATATAGAAAATATAGAGTTGGATCTGTTATATCTGTACAAAATTTAGATCAACTAAATGCAAAAAATAATAAATATAGAAAAACAATTATTGCTAACTGTGCACATAAAGTTGTATTTGGAAACAATGTACCAGAAGATAATGAATGGTGGTCTAAAGAGCTTGGTGAAAAAACTAAATGGAACTTCAATAGAACATATGATACTGCAAAAGGTGAATATACAGCCAGCCTTGGAAATATTAAAAATGAAAAAGTTGCAAAATATAAACCTGGAAAAATACAAACAATTAAATTTAAACAATGTATTTATAAAGTACGTGATTCAGGTGGAAAGAGCAGTGTTGGTATTGGTTCATTGAACTTTATAGAAGCAAAATATAATGAAAAACAACCTGTAACAAATTTAAACTTTGCGAAGTTTACTAATGGAATATCTGATGATAATCCAGAGTCAGCAAAAAAGAAAATAAAGAAAAATGTCATACCTACATTTGTAAATGACGATGATTCTGAAGAAGAATTAGATCCAATTCGTTCAAGTAATTTTGACTCAATATTTGACAATGCCGATGAAGGTGATGCAATAATCTCACCAACAAATAAGAAGAATAAAAAAAATAATAATTAAAAACAAAAACATCTTTATTAATTTTTAATAAAGATGTTTTTTATATTCAAAAGATTGTAACTTATCTTCCCTGCTCATATATAACAAATTTAATATTTTATTAATACCATAACCAATAAAAAAAGGCTAACAATTATTTTGTAGCCCTTTTTATTATTAATCTAATAATTTTATTTTTGTATTTTTAATTTTGTATTTTCCAGTTTCTTCATTTAATACAAATTCAGTTAATGATTCGTCTAAATTTTCATCATTTTGTTTTAAATCAGTTGTAAAATATAATTTAATTTTGTTTATTAATAAATCATTCATTACAATTGTTTTAAATGTTTCAGCCATATGTTTATCATCTTCACAAACAATTATTAATTGCGGTAAACTTCTGAAACCAGAATCCATTGGAACAAAATTATCATAAAAATCTTTATAAAATTTCATTTTATCAATCAATTTTTTTTGCCAGTCATCTTCTCTTCTTACAACTTCAAATACGAAATCTATTGATTTATCATTTTTTGTTAATTTTATTGCTCCACCTGTTGCCTTAAATGTCTTTCCTGCCATTTTAGCAATAATTGATGGCTTTGGTGTATAACTGTCAAATGCTTTTACTTTCCTTAAATATGCTATTATTACTTGATTTCCAGCTAATCTCTTTTTTATCATTGCAACTGGTTTTGTATTGTCTGTTGGTTGCCATTTACATTCTTCTCCTCTTGAATTAAGTAAATATTTTCCCATTTTTTCAAGACAATAAATTCTATAAATTCCTTTACCATCATCTGAATTAAAATAATATCTTGTTAATATTTTTGCTTTTACTAATTGATCCAATTTTCCATTTAATTTATCCTGAGATTTTATTTCAAACCCATTTATTTCTAATAATTGGAATAATTGTCTTGAAGTAATAAATTCAAATTCATTTACTAATGATAGTACCTTAAAATGTAAATCGTTTATATGTCCCAAATTTATTCTTTGAATAATTTGATTCATAGAAACATATCCATCCTTACCATCAAATACTTTTATTTCACCTTCCCTAATTGCAAATGGTGATGTTACAGCTTTTATTTCGTTATCTTCAACCACAGTATTTTACCTCCTATAAAAATATTTAAACAATTATTAATTTTATTTTTTTCTTCTCTGGTATTATTTTTTTGACATAAACATTAACATTTTGTCCATATTCAATTCCATCTTTATACTCAGCTAGTCCAACTAGGTTTGGCTTTAGCTCTATGAAAATTCCATTTTTTGATTTTTCCACTTCTCTTGCTTTTCCAACTATTGTTGTTCCAACTTTTATGTCTTGAATATTTTCTTCCCATGTTCCTAAAAGCTCTTTGTATGTTAATATTATTTTGCCATGCTCTTTATCTATTGATTTTACCATAATATTTATCTTTTGTCCAATATGTAATCTTTCTTTAGGACTTTTTATTCTTGCAACTGACATATCTTCAATATGTACAAGTCCAACAACGCCTCCGCCAATTTCAACAAAAGCACCATATGGTTGTATACTTTTAACAATGCCCTTTAAAACATTACCTTCTTTTACATCGTTTTTTAACCATGTTATAGCATCTTGTTCTACATCTTTTCGTGATAGTATGTAATTATTAGATTCATCTATTCCCTTTACTTTAAATTGAACATACTTGTTTACTTTACTTGTACTAATATTTGTTTTATCATTTTTTCCTATTAGTTCAATTTCATTTCTGTTTATTATTCCTTTTTTATTTTCACCAAAGTCTAAAAGTAAATTATAATTTTCATCACATTCAGTTACCTTTGCCTCTAATATTTCTTGTGTTTTTATAGCATTATCTAACATATTACTATTTATTGTTATTTGTTTTTTAAACCATCCTTCTGGGATGAATTTTTGATATCTCATTTTTACTATCTCCTTTATCTTATGTATTGTGTTTATTATATAATTAAATTTATTGATTTACAATAGTTTTTACTTCTTCTTTTGTTAAAAATCTCCACTGACCAATTTTTAAATTTTTAACATCAATATTTGCAATTTTTGCTCTATGTAATGCGATAACTTTTTTTCCGACTGCTTCGCACATTTTTCTTACTTCCCTATTTTTTCCTTCATGTATTATAATTTCCAATCTAGAAATGTTTTTTTCCTTATCTATTTTTAATATTCTTACTTTTGCTTTTCCTGTAATATATTCATTATCTATTTTTACACCATTTTTTAATTTTTCAACATCATTTTCATCAACAATACCTCTAACAGTTGCATTATATGTTTTTTCAATTTCATTTTTGGGATGTGTAACTTTATTTATAAAATCTCCATCATTAGTAAGAATTAGTGCACCAGATGTGTACATATCTAATCTTCCAACTGGTAATACTTTGATTTTATTACTTTTTATTAAATCTAATACAATTGGTCTATCAAATTGATCTTTTACAGTAGTTACATATCCAACTGGTTTATTTAGCAAAATATATTCATATTCATTATTTTGCTCTATTTTTTTATTATTAAAAATAACTTCATCTTTTTGTGGATTAACCTTTGTGCCAAGTTCAGTTACAATTTTACCGTTTACTTTTACTTTTCCAGCTAAAATATATTCTTCTGCTTTTCTTCTTGAACATACTCCTGAATTTGCAATAAATTTTTGCAATCTCATTTCTTCCAAATTATTCACCTCTTTTCAATCGTTCTTCGCATATATCAATTACTTTTTTAAAATAATCTGGAAGTTCCGCTTCTAAATGCATTTTTTTGCCAGTAATTGGATGCTCAAAATCTAAGCTTTTAGCATGAAGCATTTGACCCTTTACATTAAATTCATTTTTACCATTAGAATATACTTCATCTCCAATAACAGGATGTCCAATTTCGGCCATATGAACTCTTATTTGATGAGTTCTTCCTGTATCAATTTTTACCTCTAGTAATGTATATTTATCATATCTTTTTAATACTTTAAAATGAGTTATTGCTTCTTTTCCCTCTTTATCTACAGCCATCTTTTTTCTGTCTTTTTTATTTCTAGCAATAGGCATATTAATTGTTGCCTCATTTTCTTTTATTATTCCCCTTACTAAGGCAATATATTTTTTATTTACTTTTCTATCTTTTATTTGTTCACTCATTTTTAAATGTGCTTTATCATTTTTGGCTACTATTAATAATCCAGATGTATCTTTATCTAATCTATGTACAATTCCAGGACGTTTTTCTCCTCCAATTCCAGATAAAGAATCTTTACATATATTCATTATTGCATTTACTAATGTTCCATCTTCATTTCCATTTGCTGGATGAACAACTAATCCCTTTGGTTTATTTACAACAATAATGTCATTATCTTCATATACAATTTCAATTGGAATATCTTGTGCCTCTATTTTTGATTCTTTTGGCTCTGGAATTTCAATTTTTATTACATCACCTTTTTTTACTTTATATGAACTTTTTTTAATAACATCATTTACTAGTATATTTCCCTCTTCTAACAATTTTTGAATAACAGCTCTTGATAAGTCTGAATTTTCATTTGCTATATATGAATCTAATCTTATGTTATCATTATTTTCAACTATTAATTCTTTCATTTACTTTTCCACCTTCTTTTTTTAAGTATGAAATTCCAATTATAATTACTCCCACAACAATACATATGTCTGCGAAATTAAATATGGGAAAATCTACTATTTCACTAAAGTCTATATAATCTATTACATATCCTCTAAATAATCTATCTATTAAATTTCCTATTCCACCTGAAATTACTAATGCAATTCCGAAGACTGTTAAACCTTTTAGTTTATTAAATTTAAAAGCAATATATATTAAAGCTACTATAATCATTAACAATGTCATTAGAGCAAATATTTTTGCACCACCTTGTCCAATACCAAATGCAATACCTCTATTTTCACAATATGTAAAATTCAATACACCATTTATAATATTATTTGGTAGATTCTCTTTGTTAATTAAAATATAATACTTAAAAATTTGGTCTATTGTAATTAATATAATATTTATAACAAAAAATTTAACTTTTTTCATTCACTAATCTCCTCATTACTTTGAGCAGATAGTCTTTCATAAATAGTAAAGCTTCCGTCATCATATAGCTCTTTATAATTGCCATCTTTTGCTATTATAGAATTTAACTTTGAATTTGAATATGTTATAACATGTGTTATTTTATATTTTTCAAATTCACTTTCATAGCTTGAAGCCAAACTAGATATATTCAAAAAATCTGTAAAAATATCTCTACCTACATATTTTTCATCTTTTCCTTTTTTACCATTAAATTCTGGAGTATATAAATCTGCTCTTGAATCTATAAATACTGGTATTCCTCTATATAATAAATAACTACCATAATTATATTCGTTATAAAATCTTATATTTTCTATTCCTACTGATGGTATTAAATCATTTTCAATAAAGTTGCATGCTTCAATCGGATATGAACTAGCACTTATAAATGGACCATTTTTCTCTATTTTGCATTCTTTTAATGATAATGCTATATTACACATTACAATAGCACAAAATACTGCAAACATTACTATATATTGAATGTCACTATTTTTCGTTTTTAAGTCATTTTTTCTTACACTTTCAATTAGTTCACAAATCAATTTTAATACTATAAAATTACAAATTAAAACTAACATTGATACTTGTCTTTGAGACATAAAACTTAATAATATAAGTCCAGCTAACATAAAAAAATCTCTAACTTTAATTTTTGTTTTAGAAAAAATTAAAATTCCTAATACAATTGTCAATATTACCATCATATTATTATTTTTTATCAATGTTAATGGTAAGTGCTCACTTATATTTTGTGTTGTATTTCCTTGATTTGTTTTTATTAAATATGTATATGGTGTATCTTTAATTGGAGTTAATAAACCTGTAAAGGCACAAATAACCATAATTAAAATTAACCATTTTATATTTTTTTCCTTATTAATTCTAAATTTATATAAGTTTCCTAAATTTTTTTCAATTTTCAATTTATGTGCTTTTTTCTCTTCCTGTAAATCTAGCTTTTCTTTTTCTATTTCACTTTGATTTAATTTTTTTCTTCTAAAAAATAAATGTACTCTTTTATATAAATATTTATAGTCGACAGTTATAATAGTATATATTAATTGCTCTGCTATATATGGTAAATATAAAATAAAGTAAAAAGGCCATACTGCAGAATGAACATTAGCAATTATTATTGGTATTATTATTAACATTAATGCATATCGTACCTTTTTTGTTTTTAAAAATTGCTCTATTGAAAAATATGTTAATGCAAATAATATAAATGTTACTAACTGTGCTCTTGCTGCTATAAAGTTTTTCAAACAATATAAAGATGCAATTGTCATTGCAAATGAAAGAACTGTACTTTTATTAATTTTTTTATTAATTGCAAATATCACTAGCCCCAATAAAATAGATAATATGCAAGTTGCATAATATATTCCCTGTAATCCTCCATAATTATATATGGCATATGTTCCAACATCATATAACCAATGTGGGTATGTATATGGTAAATTTTTATGCCATGAAAATGGATCTTGCATATCTAATCCTTTATTCCATGGTAATAAGTCAGATATATTATCCGTATTTTTTACTATATGTTCTCCTATTTTTATTGTGTAAAAAGTATCATTTTGAAACGATTTTGGCGTTATAGAATACGCAAAAATGGCAATACTAATTATTGATATTAATATTACCAATTTCTTTACAATTTCTTTTGTTTTTTCATTCATTTTTCTCTAATTCCTTTCAATTTTTATGTTATGATTATATCAAATTTTACATTGTATTTGCAATAAAATTACTTAATTATTAAATATGTTTTACTTTTTTATTTGAATTATATATTTTTATATGTTAGTATTTACTAGAATTTTATTTGGAAAGGATTTTGTTATTATGGAAGATAATTTATTAGCTAAAGTTCATTCATTTGAATCATTTGGTGCTGTTGATGGTCCTGGAATTCGTTACATTATATTTATGCAAGGATGTCATTTGCAATGTAAATACTGCCAAAATAGAGATACATGGAATGTAAACGAAGGAACATTATATAGTGTTTCTGACTTGATGAAAAAAATATTAAAATATAAAAATTATTTTATTGCATCTGGTGGTGGGGTTACAATAAGTGGAGGTGAACCACTACTTCAATCAAAATTTCTTATACAACTATTTAAAGAGCTAAAAAAAGAAAATATTACAATTGCAGTTGATACTTCTGGGTCTGTTGCATTAACAGATACAATAAAAGAAGTTATTTCGCTTGCCGACCTATTTTTATTAGATATAAAATGTATAAATGATAATATTTGCCAAGATTTAACTGGCGTTTCTAATAAAAGAGAACTTGAATTTGCCAAATATTTATCTGATAATAATAAAGATATTTGGATAAGACAAGTACTAGTTCCTGGAATAACCGACCATGAAGATGATTTGCTAAAATTAAAAGAGTTTTTGCAAACATTAAAGACTGTAAAAAAAGTTGATATTTTACCTTATCACGATTTAGGAAAATTTAAATGGACAAATTTAGGCTTACAATATCCTTTAGAAGGCGTTCGTACTGCAAATAATGATGATGTATCAAGAGCGAAAAAAATTCTTGGATTAATTTAGTTTATTTTTTTACTGTAGTGCTAATACAGTACAAACTTTTCTTTTATTTATAATCTATAAATCATCATTTTATACAAATAATATGTTTTTAATCATATTAAATTGTCTTATTTTTTATAAAAATTAATAAAAAGTTGTAACTACTGATAATAGTAATTACAACTTTTTTATACACATTATTATTCTTGAGTATATGGTAACATAGCAATTTGTCTACATCTTTTTACTTCTAAAGTAATATCTCTTTGATGTTTAGCACATGCACCTGTAGCTCTTCTTGGTAATATTTTACCTCTTTCATTAATGAATTTTTTTAATTGTTCTGGATTTTTATAATCTAATACAAGATTTTTGTCTTTACATAAAGGACAAACTTTCTTTCTCTTCTTGAATTTAGGATTAAAATCATCATCATTATTATTTCTGTTATTTCTTCTATTATTTTTCTTATCAGCCATTTTATTTTTCCCCCCTAACTATTAATTAAAATGGTAGGTCATCTCCTGAAAATGTTTCAAAGTCTGAATTTTCACTTGCTCCAGTGTTTTGTGTTGGCATTGCTCCAAAAGTAGCATCGAAATTAGTGTTTCCACCCATATCTCCGTCTCTTTTGCTATCAGCAAAATATGCTTCTTCAGCAATAACTTCTGTTACATAGTGTTTTTGACCTTGTTCATCATCCCAAGTTCTTGTTTGTAATCTTCCGATTATTCCAACTTGTTGACCTTTTTTAAAATATTTACTACAAAATTCACCTAATTTGCTCCATGCAACTATATTAAAGAAATCAGCTTGTCTTTCTTCACCTGGACGAGCAAATCTTCTATTTACAGCTAATGAAAATGAAGCAACTAATGTATTATTAGTTTGTGTGTATCTTACTTCTGGGTCTCTTGTTAATCTTCCCATTAATATAACTTTGTTCATAATTTCACCATTCCTTTATTTATTAATAAAGGCCTTTTTACAATTATTAATCTTTTTTTACTGTCATGAATTTTATAATTTCATCTGTTATTCTGTAATTTCTTTCAAGCTCTGCAATTAAGTCAGAATTAGCTTCGAAATAGAATACTGCATAAAATCCTTCTGAGAATTTTTTTACATCATAAGCTAATTTTCTTTTTCCTAATTCATCAACTTTTTCTACTTTACCATCATTATTAATTAAATCTGTAAATTTTGAAATTAATGCTTTCATTCCTTCTTCATCTACAGTTGGATTAATAATGACAACACTTTCGTATTTATTCATTATTTTTTCACCTCCTTATGGATATAAAACCTACACTTTTTGTGCAAGTAAGGAAAGATAGTTTACTTACTATTTTTCTCAATGTTGGTATTTTATCACAAAAACGCTATTAAATCAATACTATTTTTGTATTATTTATTGACTTTTTTCTACAAAATAATATAATATTTTACACAAATTATTTTCAAAGGGGGAAAAATTTTTATGTTTAAAGAATTCAAAAAATTTATAATGCGTGGAAATGTTTTAGATATGGCTGTAGGTATTATTATTGGTAATGCTTTTAAAGATATAGTTGACTCTTTAGTGGATAATATTATTATGCCAGCAATTTCATGTTTAATTGGAAAAGTTGATATTTCAGGATTAACTGCTAATATTGGTGAAATACATATTGCTTATGGTCAATTTTTAAATACAATTCTTAACTTTTTAATTATTGCTTTCTCATTATTTATGGCAATAAAAATTATTAATAAAATTAACGATATTAACAAAGCTGCTCTTTCAAAATTAGGAAAAAAAGTAGAAGAAAAAGAAGAACCTACTACAAAAAAATGTCCATATTGTCTTTCTGAAATTGATATTCACGCAACTAGATGTCCACATTGCACTTCTATTATTGAAGATATTGATGAAATTAACAATACTTCTAATAAAATTGAAACTAGTCATGAATAATGTTTTTTATCAAAAAAAGCCACGGATATATGATATTCATATTTCCGTGGCTTTTTAACTTATTTCGTAGCAACATATGCAATAGCAATAAGTACTACGAACAGGGCAGTTCCTATTATCTTGGAAATTCGGTTCCATTTTACCTGCCGCTTTTCGATATACCGAATCATTTTAGATTCGCCTCCCTTATATTGATGAAATATTATTATACTATAAATATATTCATTTTTCAAGCATTTCATTACATTTTTTAGAAATTTTATTTTTTGGAAAACTATTTAAACATTTATATACATATCCAGCTACATCTTTTATATAATTTCGGTTTAATCTTTACGGTTATTGCTTTATCACTATGTATTTCTTTCATTATCTTTACTGTATTTTCTATCTTCATTAATAT
>OGGC01000211.1_pt1 | contig 53475 bp, 49 predicted proteins | sample 1571181 | NCBI WGS metagenome assembly OGGC01 (sample SAMEA2581930, study PRJEB24529) | metagenome | biome: Human gut stool | place: China | collected 2011 | reverse complement strand
TATTATGTTTCTTTCTGGTGTTTCGTAGTGCCTTTAGAATTTATAGTGATAAAAATAATTCGGATGAGAATCAAAAGTAAAATAAAAAGAATACCATATGGTATTCTTTTTATTTTATAATACAGAGGAATTTAGGCAAGGGTTACAATGTACTGGTTGTTGTTTGCGCTATCTTGAATATAAACATTTCGATTATTTATTCTAGCTAACGTCAAATTGTCGCCTACAGTAGGCGACAGTGTTCCAACTACCACCGTAAATGTGCATGGAACTCCGTTATTACCAGGAGTGTAGGTACCGCTATAAGTGTTGCTATTAAAGGTTAAAGTGTCCATAACTATCATCTCCTTTCTGTTATTATTGTAGAATAGGGAGATTTTACGATGGTGGAAGTAATAGAGTTAATGATATATGAAATGTTTGAATTGCCAGATAGTTATTAAATAACTGAGCATATGTAATAAGAAAGCACTGTATAATTTTAAGAAGAAATGTCGGTTTAGGAATAACTAAAAAATATCAATAAACCCCTGTCGTTTTAAAACGACAGGGGTTTATTGATATTTTTACTATATAAATTTTATTTTTGATCAGGGACTTTAAGTACAGCGCCTGTTGCTGCTGAAGAAACCAAGGCTGCATAGCGAGCTAAGTAACCGCTGGTTACTTTAGGAGGCGGGCATATCCACGCTTCACGACGTCTGGACAGTTCTTCGTTAGAAACTTTAACATTAAGTGTGCGGTTGGGAATATCGATTTCGATGATATCACCGTTTTGTATAAGTGCAATATTACCGCCTTCACGTGCTTCAGGGGAAATATGACCGATGCAGGCCCCGCGGGTCGCGCCGGAAAAACGCCCATCCGTAAGGAGTGCCACATCTTTATCAAGTCCCATACCGGCCAGTACTGATGTGGGATTGAGCATTTCGCGCATACCTGGTCCGCCTTTGGGTCCCTCATAACGAATGACTACGACATCTCCTTTTTCTATTTGTTTGCCGCAGATTGCCGCAATAGCTTCATCTTCTGAATCGTAGACTTTAGCAGGGCCAGAATGTACAAGCATTTCTTCGGCGACGGCACTTTCTTTGACTACGCTGCAGTCGGGGGAGATATTGCCTTTGAGTACAGCAATGCCGCCTGTTTTGCGATAAGGATTCTCAACGCTGTGAATAACATCAGGACGGGTGATAACAGCATCAGCAAAATTTTCGCCCATAGTCTGACCTGTTACTGATTTTGCTCCCGTATGAATCAGGTCGAGTTTACTGAGTTCATGCATCACGGCATTGATTCCGCCAGCTTCATTAAGGTCAATGATATGATGGCTGCCACCAGGGCTAAGTTTAGTCAGATAAGGAGTTTTTTTGCTTATTTCATCAAATAATTCTAATGGTAATTCTAAGTCTGCTTCGTGGGCAATCGCGGGTAAATGTAAGGCAGTATTGGAAGAACCTCCGATTGCCATATCAACAGTTATGGCATTTTCGAAAGCATCCATTGTCATAATATCACGCGGACACAGGTTTTGAGCAACAAGGTCCATGATTTTAGCACCTGCACGTTTGGCAAGAGCGATACGGGCACCCTGGTAAGCCGCTGGTATAGTACCGTTACCGGGTAAGCCCATACCAAGTACTTCAGTAAGGCAGTTCATAGTGTTAGCAGTGAACAGACCAGAACAGCTGCCGCAGCCTGGGCATGCGGCATGTTCGATGATGCTGAGTTCTGTTTTGTCGATTTTTCCTGCTTCAAAACGACCGGCGGCTTCAAAAACAGTGGAAACACTGATGTCGGTTCCGTTAAGACGTCCGGGAAGCATAGGCCCGCCGCTGACAACGATTGCGGGAATATTAAGACGTGCGGCTGCCATAAGCATACCCGGCACGATTTTATCACAGTTAGGAATGAGTACAAGACCGTCGAACGCGTGACCGTTAGCTACAGCTTCAATACTGTCGGCTACAAGTTCGCGGCTGGCGAGAGGATATTTCATACCGTTATGGCCCATGGCAATGCCATCGCAGATACCGATTGCAGGGAATTCGATTGGAGTTCCGCCAGCAGCTAAAATACCATGTTTAACAGCTTTGGCAATCTGGTCGAGGTGCATATGTCCGGGGATTATTTCGTTTTGGGCGTTAACTACGCCGATAAGCGGTTTTTTTAAGTCTTCTTCAGTGTAACCCATCGCATAAAATAAAGAGCGGTGAGCTGCTCTGGTTGAACCAAGCTTTACTTCTTCACTACGCATAATTTTAATAACCTCTTTCCCTTAAATGTCTCTTTTATCTGTCTGTCTATCCAAGTATAAGGATATTAAAAAAATTTTACGGTATTTTACGAAAAATGTCAATTTAACAGATAATTGTGTAAGCCATGATTTCACCGTTTTTTTACAGGATAAGGGACTTTTTAGGTAGCCAAGGAACAGAAGATTATTATATAATATAAAAGCAACAGGTTTACATAATAAAATTTAAGTTAAGAGGTGTGATATATGAAAACAAAGATCACTGAGCTTTTAGGAATCAAGTATCCTATCATTCAGGGTGGCATGGCCTGGACTTCAGATGCAAATCTGGCAGCTGCTGTTTCCAATGCCGGCGGCGCTGGTATTATTGCTACAGGTGGCCGCACTGTAGAGTGGACCCGCGATGAAATCCGAAAAGCCAAAGATTTGACCGCTAAACCTTTCGGCGTCAATATCATGCTGATGGCTCCTAATATTGCAGAGATTATTGATGTGGTTTGTGAAGAAAAAGTTGCCTTTGTAACTTTGGGCGCTGGCAATCCTGTTCCTCATATCGAAAAATTTCATGCTGCAGAAATTAAAGTTATTCCTGTAGTTCCAAGTGTCAAATTGGCAAAGCGTGTTGAAGAAGCAGGTGTTGATGCCATGGTCATCGAAGGTATGGAGGGTGGCGGGCATATAGGTCAGCAAACTACTATGGCTTTAATGACAAACGTACTGCCGCTAATCAAAAAAGTACCGGTTTTGGTAGCAGGTGGTATTTCAGATGGACGTGGAATTGCGGCAGCGCTTATGATGGGGGCTGACGGTGTACAGATGGGATCACGTTTTATTCTGACGGACGAATGTCCTACCCATCCTAAAGCTAAAGAAGCCATTATTAAGGCTACTGATACTGATTCTGCTGTAACTGGTTTTTCGCGCAATAATGCTGTGCGTTGCCTGAAAAATGAGTTTACCAAAGAATATTTGGAAAAAGAATGCAGCGGTGCGCCGCAGCAGGAATTAAACGATTTTGCTACGGGAACTAACCGTTTAGGTGCGGTGGAAGGCGATATTGTCCACGGAGCTGTTTTAGTAGGGCAAAGTCTGAACGTTTTAAACGACATTCTGCCTTGTGCTGAAGTGATGGAAAGATTGATAGCTGAAGCAAGAGATACTTTAGCTAATGCGAAAAATATTGTGCTGTAAGCATAGTGATCAATTGAAAACGCAGCCGGGGATGACTTCGGCTGCGTTTTATATATCTTAATGTTAAATAGTGGCATCGAAAATAGTTTGAATAAATAATGGCTCTATAGTATAATATTATGGTAAAAATATCTTGCGATTTGTAAGGTTTAAAGATTTAGGGGGAATATGACAATGTCCGGACATTCGAAATGGGCAAACATCAAACACAAAAAGGGTAAAGCTGACGCAGCACGCGGTCAGATTACTACCAAAATCGGCCGCGAGATTACGATTGCGGTAAGAATGGGTGGCCCTGACCCTACCGGCAATATGAAATTGAAATTGGCTTTATCAAAAGCTAAGGCCAATAATGTTCCTAAAGATAACATTCAGCGCGCTATCCAAAAAGGGCAGGGTGCTGCAGATGCTTCCAATTATGAGGAAATTACTTACGAAGGTTATGGTCCTGCTGGTGTTGCTGTAATGGTAAGCACTTTGACTGATAACCGTAACCGTACTGCTGCCGATGTTCGTCACGTATTTTCTAAATACGGTGGGAACATGGGCGAGACTGGTTGTGTAAATTGGATGTTCAAACGCAAAGGCGTTTTTAGTATCGACAGTGAAGCCGGCTATACGGAAGATGATTTGATGTTGATAGCGTTAGAGGCAGGTGCTGAAGATGTTAAAGCTGAGGAAGAAGGTTTTGAGATAGTTACCGAGCCTGAGGATTTTGATGCTGTTGAAAAAGCTCTTGCTGATAATAATATCGAAGTCATGATGTCTGAGATCGCAATGCTCCCTGACACAATGGCAGAACTGTCTGACGAAGACGTTGTTAAAGTCAGGAAAATGCTTGAGGCATTGGAGGACTTAGACGATGTGCAGGATGTTTATACAAACGCAGACCTGCCGGAAGAAGACGAAGAATAAATTGTGCGACAGGCAGGCTCACCAAGGCCTGCCTGCTTTCTATCATAATCAGGAGGGAGCACGAAGAGATGCTGGCAATTGGAATTGACCCTGGTACTGCTATCTGCGGCTTTGGCCTGGTGGAAATGGTAGGGAATAAACTGACTCCTATCCATTATGGAGCTGTGTTTACGGATAAGGATATGCTGCCTGAACTCAGGTTGAAAAAAATCTACGATGAACTGAGCGTCTTATTGGATGAATATCGTCCGGATGTGATGAGTGTGGAACAATTGTTTTTTAACCGCAATGTAACGACAGCAATAAGCGTTGGTCAGGCTCGCGGTGTGGCACTTTTGACAGCAGCTAACCGCGGTATCCAGATCACGGAATTTACACCGATGCAGATCAAGCAGGCTGTTGTAGGTTATGGCGGCGCTAACAAAGAGCAGGTGACTTTTATGGTGCAGAAGCTCTTGAATATTCGTACAAAACCTAAACCAGATGATGTCGCTGATGCTTTGGCAGTGGCGATTTGCGGATTGCATACGGCAGCGACAAGACGATGGCAGGAGTTGAAGTAAATGATTGGATCAATTAAAGGAAAGGTGGCCTATCTGGCAAATGAATATTGTTTGTTGGAAACTAACAGCGGTGTTGGCTACAGGGTCTTTATGCCTGCGGCTCATTTGGGACAACTTGCTGTAGGAATGGAAGCTAGAGTGCACACTTATATGGCTGTGCGCGAGGATGCTATTTTACTGTTTGGCTTTCTGAATCAGGAATACTATAATTTATTTTTACTTCTTCTTGGGGTCAGCGGTGTTGGTCCTAAGGTTGCATTAGGCATTTTGTCTGCCGTTAAGCCGGATGATTTTTATCTGGCAGTGCAAAGCCGTGACCTTAAGGTTTTAACAAAGTTGCCAGGGATTGGTAAAAAGACCGCTGAACGGTTACTTTTAGAATTAAAAGATAAAGTAGGCGGTATAGGCGGTGACAGCGACAGCGGTTTTGCCGATACTGCATTTGGCGGCGGTAGTGCTGCTGTGGATGAAGCTATTGACGCATTGTGTGCTTTAGGATACTCTAATTCGGAAATCATGCCTGCTTTAAAACAGATTCCGAATTATGTAGAACTTAGCAGTGAGGTAATTATTAAGCAGGCTCTCAAATTGTTTGCCGGGAGGAAATAATGCAGCCGGAAGAAAGAATTATTACCGGACAGGAGCAGGACGCCGATGTATGGCAATACAGCCTGCGTCCTCGCCGCCTGGCCGAATATATCGGGCAGAATCAGGTAAAACAGAATATGGAAGTATTCATCAAGGCTGCTGCCGACAGGAAAGAAGCGCTAGATCATGTGCTTTTATTTGGGCCTCCTGGTCTGGGGAAAACCACATTAGCAAATATTATTGCCAATGAATTGAATGTTAATATTCGTGTTACGTCAGGCCCTGCTATTGAACGACAGGGTGATCTGGCAGCGATTTTGACTAATTTAGGTGATAATGACGTGCTTTTTATTGACGAGATTCACCGCTTATCCAAAACAGTGGAAGAAATCTTGTACTCAGCAATGGAAGATTATGCTTTGGATATCATTATCGGTAAAGGCCCGAGTGCGCGCAGCGTGCGGTTAGATTTGCCAAAATTTACGCTTATTGGTGCTACGACACGTTTAGGAGCCATTGCGGCTCCTTTACGTGATCGGTTTGGTGTACAGTGCCGGTTGGAATTTTATAAGCCTGATGAATTACAGTTTATTATTACACGTGCTGCTGAGATTTTAGGTGTTGAGATCGCTGCTGACGGAGCAGAGGAAATTGCACGCCGCAGTCGCGGAACTCCGCGTGTAGCGAATCGTTTGTTAAAGCGCGTGCGCGATTTTGCACAGGTGTCAGGTGCTGCGGTTATTACTGGACAAATGGCAGATGAAGCTTTAGCACGCTTAGAGGTTGATCGTTATGGCCTTGACCGCAATGATCGACGCATTCTTCAAACGATTGTTAAAACATTTTGCGGTGGACCTGTTGGTATTGAAACCATTGCGGCTGCAGTAAGTGAGGAAACAGATACTATTGAGGATGTAATTGAGCCATATCTTATGCAATTGGGGCTGCTTCAGCGTACACCGCGGGGGCGGATTGCCACACGTGAAACGTATCGTTATTTGGGAGTGCCTTTCCCGGAAAAGGGATGATGTGATGAAACTGCTATTGCACGCCTGCTGCGGACCTTGTGCATGCTATCCTGCAGAGAAGCTGTTGGTTGACGGCAAGGCTTTTGATATTTTGTATTTTAATCCAAATATCCATCCATATAAGGAATTTAAACGGCGATTAAATGCTTTACGAGAGTTATGCGAGAAAAAACGTTATAAGCTGATTGTAGATAAAAGCTACCCTCTGGAAACTTGTGTGCAAGGGATGCTGGATGAACCTGTAATACGCTGCGCTTACTGCTACAGAGTGCGTATGCGTTATGCAGCTCAGTATGCCAAAGAAAATGGTTATGATGCTTTCTCAACGACTTTATTAGTCAGTCCTTATCAGAAGCATGAACTGATCATACAAATGGCTGAAGAAGCTGGGAAGGAATTTGATATCCCGTTTTACTATGAGGATTTTCGCAAAGGTTATCAGCGTGGTGTTGATATAAGCCTAGAGCTGGAGTTATATCGTCAGCCATACTGTGGCTGCGTATTCAGTGAAAGGGACCGTTATGAGAAGAAGCCTAAGGTAAAGTTAGACTAGTTTTAGAGAAGGGGGCGTCCTCATGAAAAAACTGCTGCTGCTTGTCGCATGGGTATTCTGTATCAATTGTGGCATAGTAATGGCTTCATCGCCTGATATTGCTGTTGCTGTCGTACATGGTCAGTTTGCAGCTGAGCTTAGCTGTGAGGATGAACTGATGGTAAGAGTACCGGATACCGGAGAGGAAATGGTTTTGAAACCGGATAGGTATTTTGTAAATGCTGAGGGTGGTACTGTCAATTTGGGTGCGCAGAAGTTTGGTGCCAAAACGTTACGTTTTGTGGTAAAAGAAAATGGCAAGCCCATTGAAGTAAATAAAAAAGCTTACCGTGGCAGCTTTGAGGTACGTATTTCCGCTGACGGAAAGACTTTAGATGTGGTCAATGTACTGCCGTTAGAGCAGTATTTATATAGTGTTGTGGGCGAAGAAATACCTGTGATTTTCCCTGATGAGGCAATTAAGGCCCAGGCTGTAGCAGCAAGGTCGCTGGCTTATAACAGGCTTGGAAACCGCAGTCGTTTAGGTTATGATCTGAAAGCCAGTGAAGAAGGGCAGGATTATTATGGACTGACAACAGAAAAGCAGGCTATTAATAAACTGGTCGATGTCACAGCGGGAATGGTAGTCACTTATAACGGGCAGCCAATTGAAGCTGTTTATCACCAAAGTGGTGGCGGGCAGACGGAAAACAGCCGCGATGTGTGGGGTAGATATGTACCTTATCTGCGCAGTGTGAAGGATTACGACTGGGATGCACCTATGTATAACTGGGAAAAAGCTTTGCCTGCAAGTGAGATCGAACGACGTTTATCGACGCGTGGATATGCTGTCGGCAAACTTGAAAGCATACGTTTATCACCGCTGGAAGGCAGTAGCAAAATGTTTGGAAATGATCGCACTGCCAGCGGACGGGTGCAGGAAATGCTATTCAGCGGCAGCGGCGGGACATTTCTTTTTACAGGACAGCAGGTGCAGGAAATATTAGGGCTCAACAGTACTTTTTTTGAAGTGGAAGTCAACCGTCCTGTACCAAATTCTATTGAGATTCCTATTGAAAATCCTTATGGAATAGAAATCGGCAGGAAGGAAGTCCCGATAAAAGTCAGCGAACGTAGTATTAGTTTCAAAGATATTTTAAAGGATCTGCATTTTGTCAGCGGTGAAAAAGGTGAGATGGTAACTTTTAAAGGCCGTGGGCAGGGGTCCGGACTGGGGCTTTCCCAGTGGGGAGCACGTGGGATGGCAAATAGTGCGCCGCCACGCAGCAGGGACTATTATAAAGAAATTTTAACTCATTATTATACAGATACCAGGGTTGAAAAAATTTACTGAAACCGGAGATTAAGATGCAGGTAAAAGATTTTACTTATGAATTGCCGCAGGAATTGATTGCGCAGTATCCGTTGGAACCGCGCGATCACTCAAGATTGCTTGTTGTAGATAAAAATACGGGAACAATAGAACACAGATATTTTTATGATTTATGTGAATATTTGCGGCATGATGATTTACTGGTTTTTAATGATACACGTGTTATTCCGGCACGTCTGCATGGCGTGAAGGATACTGGTGCAAGAGTTGAGGTATTTTTGCTGACTCGTTTAAACAGTACGGATTGGGAAGTTTTGGTTAAACCTGGTCGCAAACTGCGCGTTGGGGCAAAAATAAAATTTAGTGATGATTTGTCCTGTGATATTATTGCTGATACGGATTTTGGCGGAAGAATAGCGCGTTTTTATTATAATGGCGTGTTCGAAGAGATTTTGGATCGTTTGGGTGAAACGCCGCTGCCTCCGTATATTACGGCACCACTGGAAGATAAGGAACGTTATCAAACAGTCTATTCAAGAGAGAATGGCAGTGCTGCAGCACCAACTGCCGGATTGCATTTTACCAAAGAACTTTTGCAAAAGATTAGGGATATTGGCTGCGAAGAGGTTTTTGTAACACTGCATGTTGGTCTTGGCACTTTTCGCCCTGTCAGTGTTGATGACATCAAAGATCATGTGATGCACAGAGAGTTTTACTCTGTTTCACCTGAAGCGGCTGAAGCTATTAATAAGGCTAAAGCTGAAGGTCGGCGTATCGTTGCTGTAGGAACTACTGCGGTACGTACTTTAGAAGCTGCGGGTGAAAGTGGTGTGATTAAAGCTGGCGGGAACTGGACAAATATCTTTATTTATCCTGGATATCGCTTTCGACTGGTAAATTCATTGATAACTAATTTTCATTTGCCGCAGAGCACGCTTTTGATGTTGGTATCAGCCCTGTCAACACGTGAGATTATGCTGTCGACTTATGCTGAAGCTGTACGCGAACATTATCGTTTCTTTTCTTTTGGTGACGCTATGTTTATTACTGATTTGAATAAATAATTTTTAGGAGAATTTATGCACGCAGTTACATATGAATTAATAAAAGAGTGCAGTCGGAGCGGCGCGCGATTAGGTAAATTACATACTCCGCACGGAACTTTTGATACGCCGATGTTTATGCCTGTTGGAACACAGGCGACCGTAAAAACATTAGCGCCAGAAGAATTATATGCTATGGGCAGTCAGGTTATTTTGTCTAACACTTATCATTTGTTTTTACGGCCTGGCCACGAATTGGTCAAGAAAGCCGGAGGTTTGCATAATTTTATGCGTTATGACCGGGGGATGCTGACAGACAGCGGTGGATTTCAGGTTTTCAGTTTGGGAGCCATGAGAAAAATCAAAGAAGAAGGTGTGACATTCAGGTCGCATATTGACGGTTCAAAAAAATTTCTGTCGCCAGAGATAGCCACAGAAGTACAGGAAGCATTAGGCGCCGATATCGCAATGGCTTTTGATGAATGCATTCCTTATCCGGCTGATTTTGATTATGCAAAAGAATCAACTCTGAGAACTACGCGTTGGGCCAAACGCTGTTTAGATATACATACCCGTGAAGACCAATCTATGTTTGGCATTGTTCAGGGTGGAATGTATCCGGAACTTCGAAAAATGAGTGCTGATCAGCTGACGGAAATGGATTTTGCTGGTTATGGAATCGGTGGACTGAGTGTTGGTGAACCTAAGCCGCTGATGTATGACATTTTAAACCAAACAACTGAGCATATGCCAAAGAATAAAGCCCGTTATCTAATGGGAGTTGGAACCCCAGACTGTATAGTAGAGGCAGTAAACCTGGGTGTCGATATGTTTGACTGTGTATTTCCAACAAGGGTAGCGCGTAACGGTACAGCAATGATCCCAGAAGGACGGCTGGTTGTACGGAATGCAGCATATGCTGAGGATTTTCGTCCTATTGATGAACGCTGCGGCTGTTATACTTGCCGTAATTTTTCACGGGCCTATATCAGGCATCTGTTTAAGGCAGAAGAGTTGTTTGCTCTGAGGCTGCTTACGATTCACAATCTACATTTTCTGCTTGATTTTACAAAGCAGATTCGTTCTGCTATTGCCAGTGATACTTTCCCTGAGCTGCGCGAAAGATTTTTAGAAAATTATCGAGGCTAAAACAGGATTTTTCGTTTTTATGGCGAATATAATCCCAGATAGGGGAGAATTATGAAGGAGGTGTTCCCATGCAAGGTGGAGATACTATGGCGATGATCAATGCGATCTGGCCGTTTATCTTAATGGGCGGTATCTTTTATTTTATGCTGTATCGTCCTCAGAAACAAGAACAACAAAAACGTCAGAGAATGCTTGATTCTTTGAAAAAAGGCGATAAAGTAGTGACTATTGGCGGTATGTTTGGTGTGATTACCGCTATCAGTGAAAAAAAGGTTACCTTGAAGCTGGCTGAAGACGTGGAAGTTGATTTTGCACGTTCCGCTATCAGTGCTTTTCAAGATCCCGTTAAGCAGGAAATGGCAGAAAAATAATGAAGAAACAACAATTGCGCAAGGAGTTAAAATCTTTGCGCAATCAGCTTTCTAGGGATCAGGTTGACCGCTGGAGCAAAGAAATCTGTGCAAATATTATGCTTTCGCCACAATATCGTCAGGCTGACGTCATTTTTGGTTATCTGGCATTCGGAAACGAGCCGAATATAGACATTGTTTTAGAGCAGGCGAGACTCGCTGGTAAAACGGTTTGTGTTCCGCAGATAATTTCAGAAACAGAGATTTGTGCGGTGCGGTTTGAAGGTTTTGGCCAGTTATCACTTGACCGTTACGGAATCCGCAGTGTTAGTGGTACAGATGTTGTGATAAATCCACATGAAATAGCTTTGGTATTGGTACCTGGAGTTGGGTTTGCTAAAAATGGCAACCGAATAGGCATGGGTGCAGGTTATTATGACCGCTTCTTGGCACAGGTTGATAAAGCTGTGCTGATGGGTGTGACTTATAATGCCCTGTTATGCAGTAAAATACCAGTAGATTATTATGATAAACCGGTGCAGTATCTGGTTACTGAAACAAACGTTACTCTTTGTGAGTAGCTTGTTTATAAAAGTTTTGATGAACTTACTAAAGGGGGCAGCTAATTTTGAGATGGAATGAATTAGGCAAATTCTTGATTATCTCGTTGGCGATAATCGGGGGTTTCTGTGTTTATATTTCGCCTTTGTCAAATTCCATTAAACAGGGACTTGATCTGCAGGGTGGTACACATGTTGTGCTTCAGGCTGTTGATACACCTGAGTTAAAGGTTGATGATGATGCAGTTAATCGTTCAGTGAAAATTATTGAACGCCGTGTCAATGAACTTGGATTGACTGAACCGGTTATACAGCGTCAGGGTAAGGATCGTATTATTGTTGAGCTTCCTGGAGTTAAAGATCCTGATAAAGCGATTGCGATGCTCGGACGTACCGCACTTTTGGAATTTAAAGATGTCAGCGGGAAAACTGTTCTGACAGGTAAAGACTTAAAGGATGCTAAAGCGCAAATTTCTCAGGGCAACCAGTCTGTTGTCGGTTTGGAGTTCAGTGATGAAGGCGGCAAAAAGTTTGCTGATCTTACCGCACGTAACATAGGTAAACCGATCGCTATTGTGTTAGATGGTGAAGTGCTTACCAATCCTGTAGTACAGGAAGCTATAACTGGCGGCAGAGCTCAAATCTCAGGATCACGTACTATGGAAGAGGCTGAGCATTTGGCTATTTTACTGCGTAGCGGTTCTTTGCCTGTGAAAATTGAGGTTATGGAAAATCGGACTGTTGGACCTACATTAGGTCAGGATTCTAAAGAAAAAAGTATTAAAGCTTTTGGAATCGGTGTTATCGGTGTTTTTGTATTTATGATTCTGTTTTACCGTTTATCAGGTATTGTAGCTTGTATTGCATTACTGCTTTATGTAATGATGCTGCTTTTAGTGATGCGGTATCTGAATGCGACGCTGACTCTGCCTGGTATAGCTGGTATCATCCTGTCTATTGGCATGGCAGTAGATGCTAATGTCTTGATTTTTGAACGATTTAAAGAAGAAATTCGCAATGGTAAAACTTTACGTTCAGCAATGGATGCAGGATTTAATCGTGCGTTTGTAACTATTTTTGACTCTAATGTAACGACTTTAATGGCTGCCGTTATTCTTTTCTATCTTGGTACTGGACCGATTAAAGGCTTTGCAGTAACATTGGCTATTGGTGTTATTTTGAGTATGTTCTCGGCTATTACTGTGACTAAATTTTTGCTGCGCTTTTTGATTTCAAGCAATTTCACTAAAAATCCCGCTTTCTTTGGCGTTTCTGCTCCGAAGGAGGTGAATAAATAATGTTTTCGATCGTAAAGAATTATAAAATTTTCTTTTCCATCACCATTATTTTTCTGTTGATCGGCTTTGGTTCTATTGTTACCCGTGGTTTCAATCTTGGAATTGATTTTACAGGCGGCAGTATTGTTGATTTGACTTTTGAAAATCCGGTCAATGTGGCACAGGTTCGGGATGTCCTGAAAGAACATGATATGGGCAATAGTATCATCCAACTGGAAAACAGTGATGGCAAAACTGAGGCCAACAGTGTATTGATTCGTACTGGTGTTGTGGAGGATACTGAATTAAGAGCTACGATGAATGATCTGCAAAGCAAGCTTGGCAATTATCAGATACAGCGTGTTGAGCAGGTTGGCGCTACAATCGGTTCAGAACTGGTACAGCAGGCGGCTATGGCAATAGTTCTTTCCTGGGTATTGATGATTGCTTATATTACCTTTAGGTTTGAGTTTAAATTTGCAATAGCGGCAATTATAGCACTTATTATTGATGTTTTGGTAGTATTGAGTTATTTCTCATTGTTCCAAATGGAAATGGATTCTTCGTTTGTTGCAGCACTGCTGACGGTAGTCGGTTATTCTGTTAACGGTACGATCGTTATTTTTGACCGTATTCGTGAAAATCTGAAAATACATCGACGCAGTGAAAGCCTGGGCGAGATGGTCGATAACAGCATTTGGCAGTGTATGACGAGGACAATTTATACTGTGGCAACATCATTGTTTGCTATAGTGTCAATCTTCCTTTTTGGCGGAGAGACTATACATAATTTTTCTTTCTCTATGCTGGTAGGTTTTGCCAGTGGTGCCTATACTTCGATTTTTCTGGCTGGTCCGATGTGGATGTTCTTGAAAAATAAGAAAATTGGCATTTGATGAGTAAATAAAATCCCCTGTGCTTTGCACAGGGGATTTTTCATTTATCTGTGAATAGTATTGTACTGATACAAAAATGAGATCTTTTTTCATAAAAATGCTTGATAGTACTCAGAAATAGATTTCGTTTTTTGAAGCGGCTATTTAAATAGAGCGAAATAACCGTTGATAAAAATTCCAAGAACGATCAGAGGCAAAATATAAGTGACATAAAACCGCATCCATTTAGGAAATTTAAGACCGTTGCCGGTATCAGCTTCTTTGATAAAATTGTTCCAGCCCCAGCCATAACGCTGTGTGCAAAATAGCAGATAAACGAGGCTGCCTAATGGCAGTAGATTGTTGCTGATAAAGAAATCTTCTAAATCAAGGATACAGCTTCCAGGACCTAAAGGCTGGATATGGCTCCAGACATTGAAACCAAGTATACAGGGCATAGAAAGCATTGTTATCAGCACTATATTGATATAAATAGTTTTACTGCGGCTCCAGCCAGTAAGATCGCGGATGCAGGCAGTTATATTTTCAAAGACTGCAATAACAGTAGAATAAGAGGCAAATATCATGAAGAGGAAGAATAATGCTCCCCAAAATTGACCCCATGGCATTGCGTTAAAAACGTTAGGTAAAGTTACAAAAAGGAGGTTAGGTCCGCTGTCCGGATTAACACCAAAACTAAAGCAGGCTGGAAAAATGATCAAGCCTGAAATAAGTGCTACGGCTGTATCCAAAATAGTGATAAATACTGCCTCGCCTGTTAGAGAACGTTCTTTGGCAATATAGCTTCCGAAGATAGCCAGAGCACCTATACCAAGGCTGAGTGTAAAGAAAGCCTGTCCCATAGCGGCGAAAATAACTTCGGAAACACCTTTTTCAAAGACTTTATTGAAATCAGGATAGAGGTAATATTTAAGACCAGCTTCCGCTCCTGGTAAGAACATGGAGTTTGCAGCTAAGGCTAACATGAGGATGAGCAGGCATAACATCATTGTTTTTGTGATTTTTTCTACACCGGCCTGTAAACCTAAAAGACAAACACCAAAACAAACCAGGACTGTCAGGACCATATTGAAAGTCATAGTTAGCGGATCACCAAGCAGGCCACCAAAAAGAGCGCCTACACCCTTAGCATCAAGCCCTGCGAAGTCACCAACAGCCATTTTATAAAAATAATACAGCATCCAACCAGCAACTGTTGTGTAGAACATCATTAGGATATAGTTGCCGGCAATAGCTCCGTATTTATAAAGGTGCCATTTAGTTCCTTTGGGTTCTAAAACATCAAATGAAAGTGCAGCGCTACGGCAGCTGGCACGGCCTACTGAAAATTCTGCTACCATGATAGGCAATCCTAGAATGAGCAGGAAAAATAGATAGATAAGTACGAAAGAGGCGCCTCCGTACATGCCTGTAATAAATGGAAAACGCCATACGTTACCAAGGCCGATAGCACAGCCTGCAGAAATAAGGATAAAGCCAAGTCGGGATGAGAAATTTTCACGTTCCATAGTAATAAAAGTCCTTTCACTCTGCATACACAGCATATGATAAAATAATAATTATAGTAAAAACAATTATACAAAAGAATCTGATTTTTGTAAATTGTTTGTGAACTTAGAATGAAATGAAAGTAAAAAGCATCTTGAATTTTCAAGATGCTTTTTTTGTAGAGGTAGTTCGTTTTCCTGTTAATAATAAACCTAACCAAGGAAGTTTACCTCCTAATTTAGTTATGATAATACTTGAGAGTACAGATAAAGTGACAAGAAGACAGTAGATCAAAAGAATTTTTTTGCTGGTCATAACAATTCCGCCAACGTGACAAAGCCTGCTGATGATATCCATCCAAAAGGGATGGATGAGATAAACAATAAGCGAGTTTACTGATAAGAGATGAATAAACTTTCTGATAGGATTCGAAAGACTTGTTTTGGCAAAGACTGCACAGAAAAAAATCAGAGAACCTATTGTGTAAAGGAACCCCTGCAGACTTAATTGCTGAAGAGTGTTTACCAGAATGATCAGACTGGAATTATGATAAAAATAATAATAGTAATAACTGCCCCCGATAAACAAGAGCGTAAAGATGTAGAAGACACTTACTTTTGTGAAATGTCTGATAATAAATTTTATAAAAGTATTATAATAAACTGCTGCCAGGCCGCCTGACATAAAAATAAATAAATAATGCAGAGGCAGGTAATTTAGACGATAGTTAAAAAGGTTTTGTAAAAATACTGGTAAGTCAGTACTTTTAAGATTGGGATGACAGGTCCAGTAGTTGAAGACGATCTGCAGTAAGAACAGCAGCATAAAACCAATTTTAAGACTGCTGTTTTGGAAAAAAGAAAATAATTTATGCCATAATGGGAAAGTAAAATAAAACCATAGCAGTATGACCATAAAATATAAGTGGTAGCAGGATAAACCATAAAAGAGAAGAAAAAGGATATTTGCTGGCTGCCAGTTTATACATCCTGGCATAACAGCAGAAAAGTAAAGCAGATAAAACAGTGACCAGATAACATAGGGAAGTCCGACACTTTGCAGCCGTTTTTTTAAAAAAGGCAGATAAGCTATAGTAGTTTCTGGTCGGTATTGGCAGAATAAACCATAACCGGAGATAAAAAAGAACGCGGGAACACTATAGCGTGAAAGTATTTCCAGCAGCATATATAAGAAACTATTGGGATAAGGTGCTTCTAGGACAAAAGAACCAACGTGGATACCGATGACTCCAAGCATACAGATACCGCGCAGGTCGTCAATTATTTGATTGCGTTCCGGCATAAGATACTCCTTTTGAAAGTAGATTTATTGATTTATATATTATACTCTAAGCCTGCAGGGATGGCAAAGGAAAGTATGAACAAATAAAAAAACAGACTCGTAAGAGTCTGTTTTTAGGAGGTTATAAAACAATGTTTAAGGATTAACTGTTGCGCGGTAAACCTGTTTGCCATCTTTAAATCCAACTATAACAGCACTTTTTACTGCATCGTGGGAAGCGTCTAAAGAGGTTTTGCCTGTTACTGCCTGAAAATCTTTGGTAGCAGCTAATGCTTCTGCTACTTTTGCTGATTCATAGACACCTGCGCGTTTGATGCTGTCGGCTAAAAGCATGGCTCCATCATAGCCAAGCACTGCGGGTGCGTCAGGTTTTTGCTTATAAGTTTTAGCATAAGTATCTACGAAAGCTTTGGAAGCTTCATTGGTAGAATCCGGGCTGTAATGGTTTGTGAAATAGGTATTGTTAAGAGATGATGCACCTGCTATTTCGACTAATTTAGGACTATCCCAGCCGTCACCGCCGATAATAGGAACTGTAATACCTAGTTCACGGGCTTGCTTGCATATTTTACCTACTTCTTCATAATAACCAGGTACATAAATTACTTCAGGCTTTGCCGCAGCTATTTTTGTCAAAACAGCTTTAAAGTCCGAATCTTTTTGCAGATATGATTCTTCAATGACAACTGTACCGCCTTTTTCTGTATAAGCTTTTTTGAAAAATTCAGCCAGACCTTTGGCATAGTCACTGCTGTTATCAATGTAAACAGCAGCTTTTTGGAGCTTCAGTTCATTTAAAATAAAATTAGCACCGACAGTACCCTGAAACGGATCGATGAAGCAAACTCTGAAGGTATTTGGTTTTACCTTACCTGTTTTTTCATCTAAGGTTACTTTTGGATTAGTGGCTCCAACTGCAAGAAAAGGAACCTTAGCGGCTTCACTTACGTTAGAGGCAGCTATGGCACTGGAACTGGCAAATAATCCCATAACAACGGGAGCTTTATCCTGATTGACCAGTTTACTCATTGCATTAGCAGCTTCTGCAGGTTCAGATTTATTATCGGCAACGACCAGTTCAATTTTTTTGCCAAGCAGACCACCGGTATCATTTAGCTGCTGTACGGCAAGTTTGATTCCATTTGTAATGGATGTTCCATAAGTAGCGTTATTACCTGTCAGCTCAGCAACAACGCCTATTTTAATAGTGTCTGCTTTCTTGTCGCTGCCTGTACTGCAGCCGCTGACTAAAACTGACATGGTTATAAGGGCACCGCCTATGGCCAGAGCCAGTTTTTTCTTAGTAAATTTCATGATAAATCCCCCTCATAAATAAATTAATAATTACGAAGAACAACAAGGTATTGTACTGGAGAGAAAAAGTCGAATTAAAAGCTTTGACTTCTCGAAGCTGCAGTACTGGAAAACAGTACGATAAAAGTACCTTGATACTATTCGATGAGATAATTGTACTTTGCAAAAAAGCAAAAAGCAAGAAAAAGTTGATAAAGTATAAAAAATGAAGAAAAGTGTAAACAAAGGTATAGTTTCCATATCAGAATAGTATAATGAATTACCAGATTTACGGCAGGATTTAAATATTTAACAGCGAATTAAGATTTATAAAACAATATATATTCAAAGATGAAAGCAATATTTTAACAAGGGTGTGGAAGGTATGCAGTTAACAACAGTACAACTTGTGAGTATAGTTATAACACTGGTTTTAACGATTTTGCCAGGTATATATGCCGGTCGTAAAATAAAATCTGCTGATGACTATGCCTTAGGCGGACGCAGTGCCGGGATTGGTATGGTCGCAGGCAGTATTATAGGAACTATTGTTGGCGGTGCTGCTACCATAGGCACAGCACAGTTAGGCTTTCAGCTGGGACTAACCGCTTGGTGGTTTACTTTAGGATCTGGCATTGGGTTTATCATCATGGGACTGTTTTATGCCCGTCCGCTGCGTAATAGCGGTCTGATGACGATTTCTGAGTTTTTAGTTGTAAACTTCGGGAAGAAAGCTGGTCCGATAGCGAGTTTATCGGCTACGGCAGGTATATTTTTCAGTATTGTTGCAAGCATGCTTACGTCAATACATTTAATAGTGGGCCTTTTTCATGTAAGCCTGGTGGCTGCTGCGTCAATAATAATTGTTATTGTTGCGGCACTGGTTTTTTTTGGCGGTATCAACAGTTCTGGAATGGCTGGTATTTTTAAAATATTACTGGTTTTTGCAACTGTTTTTGTAGGAGGCATTCTTTCTTATAATGATTTGGGAGGATTGACGGGAATTCGTGAAAGTTTTCCTGCGTTTCCATGGCTCAGTCTTTTTGGTAAGGGCATTGAAGACAGTCTTTTTAGTTTATTTTCTATGGTGATTGGGGTTATTTCTACACAGACCTATGTACAGGCTCTGTTTTCGGCCAAGGATAGTGCAACGGCAGCAGCAGGCTGTGTCACAGCTGCATTGATTGTTATTCCTGTCGGGTTACCGTCAGTGATGATAGGTATGTATATGCATGCGATGCATCCGGAGATTAACGCTATTGATGCACTGCCGTTTTATCTATGTATATATTTGCCTGAATGGCTGGGGGGCATTGGTATTGCAGCATTGCTGCTGTCTTCGCTTGGTTCTATTTCTGGTCTTGCATTAGGAATTGGGACGATGATTTCACGAGATATTTTTAATGATTTATTCGGTCTTCGCGATGTAAAAAGATTATTGTGGATTAGTAGATTTTCAGTGCTGGCAGTTACATTTGGCGCAGTAATATTCGTTTTTCATTATCTTGATTCACTGGTTTTGCATTGGAATTATCTGTCAATGGCATTGCGGGGGGCAGGAATATTTTTACCATTGACATTTATTGTGTTTTTTAAAGGCTTAGTGCCAAAAGAGGCTGGCTTTGCCGCAATGATTGCTGGTATAATGGTAGCCTGCCTTTGGCCGTTTATTTTCCCGGATTCGGCAAATGCCTTATTCCCAAGCTTGGCTTTTAATTTGTTGTTTTTAGTACCGGGAGTATTATGGAGTTTATATAAAAATAAAGATAGGAGAGTTTGATGTTCAGCATCACTTTGCCGCTATTGGCAGGTGATGCTTTTGCTTGAGTGGCAGTGCATCCTTAAAGCAACTGGTGTTTGCCTATATCTGTTGTGGTATAATATATGGTATAAATTTAATAAAAAAATCGATGCTTTTTCGGAAGGAGGACTGTTGTGAGCGTAAATTTTACACATCTGCATGTCCATACTCAATACAGCCTGCTTGACGGTGCCGCAAAAATAAGTGATCTGGTTGCTTATGCTAAAGAAATCGGAATGAAGAGCCTGGCGATAACAGATCATGGTGTAATGTATGGTGTCGTTGATTTTTATCAGGAGGCAATGAAGCAGGGAATCAAGCCTGTTATAGGCTGTGAAGTATATTTGACAAATGGATCACGATTTGAAAAAACTAACCGTGATGGGATGTACCATTTGATTTTACTGGCAGAGAATGACGAAGGTTATCACAATCTGATGAAGCTGGTTTCACTTGGACATTTAGAAGGGTTTTACTATAAACCTAGAATTGATAAAGATATTCTAAGACAATACAGTAAAGGTATTATCTGCATGAGCGCATGCATTGCCGGTGAGATTCCTGTGCAAATACTGCGAGGCAATTTAGAAGGAGCTGAAAACAGTTTAAAGGATTATCTGGACATTTTCGGGAAAGACAATTTTTTTCTGGAAATTCAGGATCATGACCTTGAAGAAGAACATACTGTTAATACTGAACTGAAACGCCTGGCAAAAAAATATGATCTTGGTTTAGTGGCTACTAATGATTCTCATTATGTGAAGCGCGAAGATGCAGATGCACAGGATGTATTGCTGTGTATTCAGACAACAAGTACTGTAGATGATCCTAAAAGAATGAAATTTCCTAATGATCAATTTTATTTAAAAAGTGAAGCTGAGATGCGCGAAAAGTTCGGTGATTGTCCTGAAGCTTTAGAAAATACAGCGAAGATAGCAGAGCGCTGCAACGTGGAATTGAGTTTTGGTCATTTATTGCTGCCGGAATTCCCTATTCCAAATGGATTATCGGCAGAGGAATATTTGCGTAAGCTGTGTTTAGATGGGATGCCGGGGAGGTATCCTGAGCCGACGCAGCAGGTTTTAGATAGGCTGGAATATGAATTAGGTATTATCAATAAAATGGGCTATGACTGTTACTTTCTGATTGTTTGGGATTTTATAAGTTACAGCCGCAGAAATGACATACCTGTAGGACCTGGCCGCGGAAGTGCGGCAGGCAGTATTGTCGCTTATCTTTTAGGGATTACTAATATTGATCCGCTGAAATATGATTTGCTGTTTGAACGTTTCTTAAATCCTGAACGTGTAAGTATGCCTGATATAGATACAGATTTCTGTTATGAAAAAAGGCAGCAGGTTCTGGATTACATTATTAATCGTTATGGACAGGAGAAGGTTGCCCAGATCATAACTTTTGGTACCTTACAGGCTCGCGCGGCGGTTCGTGATGTTGGCAGAGCGTTGGAAATGCCTTACAGCATGGTGGATAATGTAGCAAAACTTATTCCGCGTGATTTGGGTATTACATTAGAGAGAGCGCTGGAGGCCAGTAATGAGCTGAGAAGTTTATATGAAAACGATGCGAACATCAAACGCCTGATTGATCTTGCTCAAAGCGTGGAAGGCATGCCGCGTAATTCAGGTACTCATGCGGCGGGAGTTGTTATTGCCCCGGATGATTTGAAAAAGTATGTGCCGCTGCAGTTGTCGAATGAAAATTTTATTACAACTGAATATGATAAAGATAAGATTGAAAGCCTCGGACTTTTAAAGATGGATCTTTTAGGGCTGCGTACTTTGACAGTAATTGGTGATGCAATCAAGTTTATTTATGAAACTACTGGTGATAAACTTGATATTGATAAAATTCCTCTTGATGATGAAGCAACGTGCAGCATGCTGAGAAAGGGCGATACTCAAGGGGTATTTCAGCTTGAATCAGGCGGAATGACGAAACTGGTTATGGATTTGGGACCGGAAAGTTTTGAAGATCTTATTCCTTTAGTTGCATTGTATCGTCCTGGACCATTAGGAACGGGAATGGTAGAAGATTTTATTGCAGGACGTCATGGTGAAAAAACTGCAGAGATGCTGCATCCTTTATTGGAACCGGTTTTAAAAGATACTTTTGGCGTTATTCTTTATCAGGAACAGGTTATGCAGATCACTTCCGTTCTGGCAGGCTTCAGCCTCGGGCAGGCAGATATTCTGCGGCGGGCTATGGGCAAGAAAAAGGCTAAGGAACTGGATTCTATGCGTGAAGCCTTTATTGATGGAGCTCAACAAAAACATGGTATCAGTCCGCAGCTGAGCAGTGAAATTTTTGCTCTCCTACAGCATTTTGCCGGTTATGGGTTCAATAAATCGCACTCTGCCGCGTACGCATTAGTTGCTTATCAGACCGCTTATCTTAAAGCACACTGGCCTGCAGAATTTATGGCAGCTTTTTTGACAAGTGTCATCAGTGACAGCGAAAAGCTGAGCTGGTATATAAGTGTGTGCCGCAGTATGGGGCTGAAGATTTTACCGCCGGATGTTAATGAAAGTGGCCGAAGCTTTTCTGTAAATAAAGACAGGGTTATCCGTTTTGGTTTAGCAGGTGTGAAAAATGTAGGTGAAAATGCGATCGGCAGCATTTTACAGGCACGTAAAGAGGGACCTTTTAAATCTTTGATGGATTTCTGTAAACGGGTGGATAATAGAGCTGTTAATAAACGAATGTTGGAAAATTTAATAAAATGTGGCGCGATGGATTCCTTTGGTTATAAACGTTCCGAGTTGTTAGCCGTTGCAGAACAGGCTATGGACATGGGCAGTAATTATCAAAAAGATTATCAGAGCGGACAGATGGGACTATTTGGTGATGACAGTTTTGCTGATGTTAATGAGCTAAGAATACCTGAATTGGAAGAAATCCCCAAACGCACGATTTTGCAATATGAGAAGGAACTGATTGGTTTTTATGTAACCGGTAATCCTTTAGACGCTTATGTCGGTTCCTTGTATTATTACACTCCATTGCGTAAAATATCAGATGCCAGTGAAGTGCTTGACGGTAAATATTTCAGTGTTGCCGGCATAATTTCGGATTGCCGGATAAGAAATACGCGTCAGGGTGACAGTATGGCGATTTTAACATTAGAAGATTTTAACGGAAAGATGGAGATTGTGGTTTTTCCAAAAGTTTACCGTGACGCTGCCAGGCTGCTTTATCAGGAGAATGCAATCAGCGTGGAAGGAAAACTCAGTATCGATGAACGTGAACGAAAAATTCAGGCGTTAAAGATTAAACCTCTGCAGGAAGTGCCTCCTGATTTACATATAAAGATCATGAAAAAGGATGAAAATGGTATTGTCCAAAAAGGCTTAAAACAGATTTTTGAAAGTTTTTCGGGCGATACACCTGTCTATCTGCATCTGATAGATTCAGGAAAGATGATCAAGGTAGAGCGCTGTTTTTGGGTGGATGGGAAGAATGCCGGTGTTTACCAGGCTTTAGATGATTTATTGGGAGAAAATTGGTATTTAAAGGGGTGAAACCTTGTTGAAAAACAGGGTTTTGCTTGCCACAGTCAAGTAAAGAATGTTACAATAATAAATATGTAGTTAAAACCTTTGGCATAAATATAGAGGAGGGCTCACATGAATATCGTAGTATGTATCAAACAAGTTCCTGATACGGCAGAGGTCAAAATTAATCCTGAAACCAACACACTTATTCGCGATGGTGTTGAAAATATTATGAATCCTTTTGACCGTCAGGCATTGGAAACTGCCTTAATCCTTAAGGACACCAGCGGAGCGAAGGTCACCGTCGTTTCGATGGGACCGCCGCAGGCGACGGATATTTTGAAAGAGGCCATTGCAATGGGAGCTGACGACGCTGTTTTAATCAGTGACAGGGCTTTGGCTGGTTCTGATACTCTGGCTACAAGTGTTGCTTTAGCAGCTGCTGTACGTAAGGTAGGAGAGTGCGATTTGGTTTTATGCGGTAAACAGGCAATTGATGGTGATACTGCTCAAGTTGGACCTGAAATGGCCGAACATCTTGGCATTCCACAGGTTACCGGGGCTTTAAAAGTAGCGTTGGGAGCAGATGGAAGACTGCTTGTTGAACGAGAGAATGAAAGCAGCTGCCAGACTTTGGCTGTTACATTGCCGGCTGTAGTTACTGTTACTAAATCTGAAAAAGAACCTCGTTTTGCCAGTATCAAAGGAAAAATGAAAGCAAGAAAAGCAGAGATTCCCGTAATGGGTGCGGCTGAGTTGGAGATTGATCCGAAAGTGATAGGGTTATCAGGTTCTCCGACTAAAGTTTTGAAAATCTTCACCCCGTCCGTACCACAGATCGAAAGCGAAATAATCAATGAAGAAGATACAGACAAAGCTGTTGATATGCTGATCGAAAAATTGGTACAAGCGAAAATTATTACTCATTGAGGTGAATGAAGATGGCTATTTGTGTAGATAGAGAAAAATGTATCGGCTGTGAATCCTGTATAGCAGTATGCCCGGTTGGCGCGCTCAATATGGTTGACGGTAAGGCTAATATCGATCAGGACACCTGTATCGCCTGTGGTGCCTGCATAGGGGAATGCCCTGTTGAGGCAATTGAACGTGAAGAGATTGTCCGTGAGGTAAAGAATAAAGAAGGTAAAGATTTATGGGTCAATGTTGAATTAGAAGACGGAGAGCCTGTTGGTGTTGTTTATGAATTGCTTGGTGTCGGCGCCGAATTGGCGGCTAAAGCAGATCAGAAATGCTGCGCTGTTTTGATTTGTAAAGAAGCTGGCAGCTTGCCGCATAAACTATTTGCAGCCGGTGCTGATATTGTTTATGTTGTAAGCGGACCTGAGTATGCAGAGTATAATACTGATATTTATACTAATGCTTTTTGTGAATTGGTTGAAACCTATAAACCAAATGCTGTTTTATGCGGAGCTACTGTAGATGGCCGAGACCTTGCTCCTCGTATCGCCGCACGTTTAGGTACAGGTCTTTGTGCTGATTGTACGGCATTGGATATCAATGGAGAACTGGTAGAATGGACACGTCCTGCTTTGGGCGGTAATATTCTGGCTACGATAATCTGTGATGAGCATCGTCCGCAGATGGGCACTGTACGTCCTAAGGTCTTTAAGGCAAAGGATGTCGATGCATCTAGAAGCGGCGAAATTGTAAATTATACTGTAAAAAATGCTGTTACATCTAAGGTGGAGTTGGTTCGCAAAGAGATTTTGGGAGCCAGTGGCGCTATTAAAATAGAAGATGCGGAGATTATTTGTTCAGGCGGTCGTGGATTAGGCAGCTGTGATAATTTCAAAATGCTCGAAGAATTGGCTGCTTTATTTGAACATGGCAGTGTTGGGGGGTCTCGCGCTGTTGTCGATGAAGGTTGGGTAGATCATGCACATCAGGTTGGTCAATCTGGCAAAACTGTAACGCCTAAAATTTATTTTGCGTTTGGTATTTCCGGTGCTATACAGCATTTAGCTGGTATGTCTGCTTCTGATATTGTTATTGCTATTAATAAAGATGCCAATGCACCAATTTTCAAGGTTGCTCAATATGGTATCGTAGGCGATGCACGTGAAATTTTGCCCAAGCTGATCGCTAAAATCAAAGCTGTTAAAGAGGCTTAAGCTTTAAACTTGGAGGAAAAACCTGTGTGGAAGGTAGTATACATTGCGCAGACCGCTGAAGCGGCTGCCAGGATCAAAGAAGTATTAGCCGCGAACGGTTTTTTGACGCAGACTAAAACTACGAATTCCAAGCACGGTGGCGTATATGAAATCAGTGTGCCGCTTTCCGAAGCTGAAGATGCGTATGAGGTCATTTGCGAAAACAAGTTTCAGTTGTAATTCTAAGGAGGCCGGGCAATGAAGAAAACAAAAATCATTTGCACCGTTGGTCCCAGTACTGATAATATCCCGCTTTTAGTTTCTATGCTGAAAGCGGGAATGGATATGGCCCGCTTTAATTTTTCACATGGAAGCCATTCTGAACATGCCCAAAGATTGGGGCTTGTCAGAGAGGCGGCTGAACAAGTCAATAAACCGATCGCTATGATTGCCGATACCCGGGGGCCTGAGATGCGCCTGGGTATTTTTGAACATGATAAAATTACGTTGCAGGAGGGCGAGTCTTTTTGTCTGACAACGAAGGAGCAGATCGGTAATGAACAGATTGCTTCAGTTAATTATTCAGGTTTACCTGATGAATTAAAAGTAGGCGATGCTATTTTATTGGCTGATGGATTACTTTCTTTAGAGGTAGAACGCATCAACGGAACTGAAATCTATACGAAAGTAGTGCATGGTGGACAGCTGGGCTCACGTAAAAGAGTCGCTTGTCCGGGTGTGGAATTAAAACTGCCTTTTTTATCTGAGCAGGATATAAAAGATATTACTTTTGCAATAGAACATGATATGGATTATATTGCAGCGTCTTTTGTACAAAAGGCAGAGGATGTTCTTGCGATTCGTAAGGTTTTAGAAGCCGCAGGATCGGGGATGGGGATTATTTCCAAAATTGAGAATCAGGCAGGTTTTACGCATATTGATGAAATCATAGAAGTTTCTGATGGCGTGATGGTTGCGCGTGGTGATTTGGGAGTAGAGATTCCCGCTGAATATGTTCCTTTGGTGCAGAAAGAAATTATCAGGCGCTGTAATAAGGCTGGTAAGCCTGTGATTACAGCTACGCAGATGCTGGAAAGCATGGTCAACAGTTATCGTGCAACCCGTGCAGAGGCCAGTGACATCGCTAATGCTATTTTTGATGGAACTGATGTTATTATGCTGAGCGGTGAAACTGCTTCAGGTTCGTATCCGCTGGAAGCAGTTCAGACGATGGCCAAGATAGCATTGCGAACAGAAGAGGCATTGGATTATGCCGCTATTTTTAAAGGAAAAGGTATTAGTGATAAAATACATTCTACTGAGGCTATAAGTCATGCTACAGTGCAGATTGCACAGGAACTGGATGCAGACGCTATTGTTACGGTTACTGAATCTGGTTTTACGGCTCGAATGATTGCTAAATACAGGCCTAAGTGTTATGTTGTAGGCGTTTCACGGATACCTGCAAGGGTAAGGGCGATGCAGTTTTACTGGGGAGTAAGGCCGCTTTTGGGGCCTTCCAGTGATAATACTGATGAAATGATTGAGATATCATTGAAATGTGCACGTGAACACGGTTATGTCAAAGACGGTGACTCGGTTGTCATTACAGCTGGAGTTCCTGTCGGTAAACCAGGTTCAACGAATTTGATTAAGGTGGTTAATGTGGGAAATAAATTAGTAAGCGGTGTTGGTATAGGTAAACGTTCGGTTACAGGTAAAATATGCACTGCTGTTACATTGACAGATTTTAAAGAAAAGTTTAAACCTGGTGATGTTTTAGTAGTTGGAGTATTGCCGGATGAAGCGGCAGCTTATGCGTCTAAAGCAGCTGCTATTATTGCAGAGGAGGGTGGACTGACATCTTCAGTGGCCATCATAGCAATTAATTGTAGTATTCCTGTAGTTGTTGGCGCTGAAAATGCGCTTAACCTGCTTAAAGACGATATGGAAGTAACTGTGGATACTGTAAGCGGTATCGTTTATGAAGGTGCTATCAATATTTAATAGAGGATAGAGGTAGAGATGGCTGAAGAATCAACCAGGATAGTTCATGGTCCTACGTTTAAAAATCTTTTAGATAATGTAACTAAGCTGGAAAAACAGACACAGAAAAAAGACCTGTCTTCAGATGAGAAAAGTGTTCTGGCACAGGATCTGCTCAGTTGTCTTCTGGATGCGTTAGATATGCAGTCTGAGGCGGTTATGTCGCAAAGCGTCAAGGAACAGATGTCATTGACGATTGAGCGAATAGTACGCCGTTTTAAGCTTTTGGCAGAACAGGGAATAGCCTGCGAAGCCTGTTTGGAGAAATTAAAGAATTCCTGCATCTATTTCATGCGTGCTAAACATGAAATTTTAGCAAAAGAGATAGTAGCTGTTTTTCAGCCTGTTTTAGTGACAAATTCGCATCTGCGTGCAGAAGGCATACGTAAATTGGGTATGCTTGGCTGCCTGGCAATGAAAGATGGACTGCCGGAGGTAACGATACAGTGTGCGAATATAGTGGTTATTGTAAGCAATGAATTAACAGAAACAGATGCTGATTTGGAACAGGAATTGCTGCAGATGCTGCAGGATATGGCAGTTATGGCTGCTAGAATGCGTGATGAAGCCAGATTTTCTGCTATTGTATCCAAAGCTGTTGTACGTTACAGTGCAGAGAGTACTGTCTATGCCGGTTCTAAAATGGTAGAATTTTTGCTGACGCTATTTTTTACGGCCTCGGACAGACGTTATGTTAATGCATTACCAATGCTGCGCTGGATGAGTTTGTTATTGACCAATAATAAATCATTAACTGCAGGAGAATTACAGTATTTTGTGCGTGAATGGACACAGCTGATTGCACAGATTGCCCGGAGAAAATGGGAAAATGAGACCAGGCAGTTAATGGACGGATTATTTGTTTTTCTGGTGCGTGAAAAAGATTTTGCCTTAACGCGTAGTACGCTGATGAATATTGCCTTACATTTTCAAATGTATGCAGGCTGGGATGGTTTTGCTAACGCGTTTAAATTATATGCTCCGTGGCAGAATTTTATGCTGGTTTTACTTGATCAGGCTGTTTCCAGCAGGCGCAGTCAGCAGCAACGGGAACAAATAGGCAGTTTGGTGCTGCGTACTCAGCGGGATTTGATAACTGCTGTGGCGAGACTGACTATGCAGGAAGAAATGACTGTATACGGAGAGTGGCTGCAGTTTGGTTTATCTGCTGCTAAAAGTGAAAAAAATAAGATCAGAGTACGCAGACTGGTACAGTTAACAGTGGGCTATTGGGCTTCTCAGCAGCCGCGTACAAGCAGAGAACAGCTTAAACATTTACTATATGTCTTTGAACCAGATTTGGTAAAGGGAAAATATCTGGAGCTGTTGGAGAAAGTAAGATAGCTTAAATATCTGAATTGGTAAAAATAATAGTTAATAAAAAAGACGTTTTTCCTTGGAAAGACGTCTTTTTTATTTTCTCGTTCACTATTTTTTCACAAATATCATTAGAATGAGAGGGAGTATAGTGCAAGAATAAAGAATACCTGAAAATAATGGAGGTGTAATAATGCAGTTGTACCGCTGGCGAGCACGCAGTATGGCAGGAAAACTTTACCAGGGAAGTTATTTAGCTGACAGTAAACAGGAAGTAGCAGCATTTTTACACGAAAATTATGATTATATTACTGGGATAGAAGAAGTACAAAGTTTCACTGTTAAAATAAGCCGTTTGTTTAATAGTGGTAAAGTTAATGACAAAGAACGCAGCCGTTTTTTTCAGCAATTGGCAGCCATGATTGGCAGCGGTATTCCGTTGTGCAGAGCATTGGAACTTTTAAAAACACGCTGCCCGGTTTCTTTAACAAATGTCTGCTGTTTATTGATTGCTGATTTACAAGCTGGAAAAGCGTTGTCTGCTGCGATGAAAAAACACGTACATATTTTTAGACCTGTTACTGTATCAGTAATTGAGGCAGGAGAACAAGGGGGCATCTTACAGGAGATGTTGTCTGAACTGGCTGTTTATTTTGGGCAGAAGGAAGAAATAAACAGATTTTTAAAGAATATCTGCTTATATCCATGTTTGGTATTATCATTAGCTATAGTAACTGGTTGCTTATTTGTAGTTAAATTACTACCATTGTTTGCCGACTTATATCAGTCTTTTGACCTTGTTCCAACGTTGCCTTTACAGGTAATGATGTTTGTACGTGAAATTGCTGTTAAATATTGGCAGGCAGCAGCGTCTTTAAGTTTATTTATTTTATATTATTTATGGCAGCGAAGGTATAGTCTGCTGAAATGGTGCTTCTGCCTGCCTCTTATCGCAGGTTATCGACAGACGTTTTTGGAAATACGATTTTGCAAAATACTGTCGTTGCTTCTTAATAGTGGAATTTCGTTGCCGGTGTCGATAAAAACTGCTGCTGCTGGAAGTGCGGATAAAAAAATGACTGCAAAAGCAATGCTTTTTTCAGAAGCGATCGTTCGCGGCAGCGATATTACCAAGGCAGCAGCATTAGCTTCTCCGCTTTTTAGTTCACTGACCATAGAATTTTTAATCGTCGGAGAAAGTTCAGGGGCTTTAGCAACGATGCTTAAGGAAGCAGCATTATTACTGGAGCAGGATTTTACCGCAAGTTTAAAAAATTTTAAAGTTTTACTGGAACCTGTACTTTTAATTATTATATCGTTAGTGATTGGTGCTATGATTTTTACAGTAGCATCACCTTTACTGACTTTTTTAACGGAAATACCTGAATACGAATGATGGAAGTGTTATGATGAATTTTTATAAAAATTTATGTGGAAGAAAAGGTTTCACTTTGATTGAACTGGTGGCTGTAACGGCTATGTTGGGTGTGTTGGCTGGAATGCTTCTGCCGTCTATTGATTCAGCTAATAAAAAAGCTAAAAATGCCAAACTGAAAAATGATCTTTTAACAGTGGACAGTGCGATTCAGTTATATAAAATGGAAAAGGGTAAATGCCCAGAAAAATTAGAAGATTTGGTGAGTGAATACATTGCCAGAAATAAGGGTTTTCAAGATGCTACTAATACTGTTTTTTCTTATGCCATTGCTGATAATGGACTGAATTACATCCTTAAAGGTAATGATGCCGAAGGAAAAGAAGTTGTTTCAGATGGCAGTAAGCAGTCGTAATAATTCTGGATTTACACTTGTTGAAATACTGCTTTATATCAGCTTTTATGGCTTAGTTATGGCATTATTGATTCCTTGTGCAGAGGGTATTATTAAAGTAGACAACCGTTTGGAGATGGAAGGGTTTTGTCAGCGACTGGCGGCGGAAGTAACTGCGTTGCAGCAGGCAGCTCTTTGGGGAGCGGGCTTACAGAATAAGTTGACTGTTGATTTAGACCAACAGTGTTATTATGTTTATCGCGAAGGTAAAATTGTAAAAAAAGTAAGGCTTCAGGAAATCGGGCAGGGAAGTCTGTATTTTTACAGTCCTAATACTTCAATAATACGCTTTTCTGCAGAAGGTGCACCGCAGGTTTATTTTTCGGTTTTAATAAAAAATAGACGGCAGCCACAGCTGGTAAAAAAGTTTGAAGTACAGCCTGTAACTGGAAGGGTCGTTGTAAGTGAAATTAAATAAGCAGGGATTTATGTTGATTGAGGTGATGCTGGTTTTACTGCTTGTCAGTATTACCTGCTGTTCATTATTGACAGGTTATAAGGCTTGCGTTTTAGCAATGCAGCAATATAATCGGCTGGAACTGGCATTTGAATTGTTGGAAGTAAGGAACGTGGAGGCGGCAGATGCTTTAGCGGCAGAGCAGGGGCTGTTTATTGAACGTAAGGAATTTATTGATAACTTGCAAATTAAACAGGAAATAATTACAGTCAGAGAATGCAGAAATCAAAAGGTGCTTGTTAATAAGGTGCGTTATGCATTGTCGGAATAAAGGATTTTTATTAGTCGAATTAAATTTGGCTTTAATATTTATTATAACGACGAGCCTGCTGTTTGCAGGCGGGGTGCGACAGCTGCTGCAGGGCTGGCAGCGTATACAGTCTGACATTATGCTGCGGCGGGCTGCAAATTACAGTTTCTCATTACCTGAGAGAGAATTGTTTTTACATGCAGCAACAGTAACAATCAGTAATACAGGGTATAAAGGCAGCAGTAAAATAATTTGTCAGGATGTTTTTGGCAGTCGTCAGATAACATTTTATCTGAGTGGTAATATTTTATATCGTCAAACTAAAAGTAATTCTTTGAAAGGCGTTAATGTTTTGTCTTTAGCATCTGTAAAGATCGAAGAGTTTCGGGCAGAACGTTTGAATTACAGAGAATTGATGCTGACCATAAAAATCCAGGATACTAAAAGCGGAAGAAGGATAACCAGCAGTAAGGTACTGCTTTTAGGTAATGGAGTCATTGAAGGATGAAAATAAACAGATATAGCAGAGGCAGTGTAAGCATTGTTGTATTGTTGGCATGTGTTGTGTTGAGCGGAGCTGTTCAGGCATTATATTATTCGTTGCGCGAAGAAATTGAGGCTGAAAGCAAAATTGTTTTACATAATCAGCTGCAGGCTGCAACTGGTGATGTTATGAGTTGTGTGCTGAGAAAAGAGCAGAGTAGTAATCTGACAGAAAGCTTTAGGCTTGAAGAGCAAATGTTATATCCTGGTCAAAAAGTAATGCAGACAGAAGTTGTTTTAGAAAGAGCTGAAAGTCTGCCAGGGCGTAAAGTGAGTGTTATTTCAATAGCAGATGATATGCAAATAAGATTGGCAGAGGTTTGTTTACAGCCGCCGTTAGGACGCGGACAGGAGTTTTACGAAAATACTTTAACTGCTGGTCGTAAGATAAATGGTGATTTCAATAAGTATAATGATTTAATCTGTGTTGGTGAAGCAGGTGATATTTTAGAGACATTGGACATAGGCGCTTATAAAAAATGGAGCCACTATAGTTTTTTGACCGATGACGAATATCGCCAGTTGGGGTTCGGTAAGGGAATTTATTATAGTGATGATTTATATGGGGCAAGGTTACCTTGTATAGTGGAAGCATTAAAGGGGGATGCTTTCCTGATTTCCGAAAAGAATATTACTATAGAAAACAATTTACATTTGTTGGGAAGAGTAACGATAGTAGTTGGTGATAATCTGATTATTGGTGATAATGTGCAAATGGAACGGGCGTTACTGATAGTGAAAAATAATTTAAGGATTGGTACTAATTGCAGAATAAAAGGGATTGTAGCAGCTGGAGGTGAAATAACTATTGGTGTTAATTTTTCACTGCAGCGTCGTGAGGATGTTTTGGAACCTTATTTTGCAGCGATGTATTTAGAATGAATATAAAAATAACCTTGCCATAGGCAAGGTTATTTTTATATTCATTCTAAATTATTTTAATTCAATACTTTCGCCTGGTGCTACAATTAAAACTTTAGATTTAGTGCTTTTTTCGACAGCTTCTTTAAATTTAACTGGATCCTGAGCAATCAAAGGCCATGTATTATAATGGATTGGAATTACATATTCAGCTTGTAAAAATTCGGCTGCAATAGCTGCGTCTTTTGGTCCCATTGTGAAATTATCACCAATGGGGAGAACTGCGTAATTAAAGGCATCCAATCGTTGTAAAAGCTGCATATCGCCAAATAAAGCGGTATCGCCGGCAAAATAAAGTTTAGTACCATAGAAATCGACAATAAAACCGCAGGCATGTCCACCAGGAATGCCGCTGCCATGGAATGCTAAAGTAAGGCGCACTTTACCAAAAGGAAATTCGTGCGTCCCACCCAAATGCATAGCATGGTTTTCCACGCCGGCTTCACTAACAACTCCGCAAACCTCAGCTGTGGAAATAATTGTTGCATTGCACGCTTTAGCAAGCTCTATTGCACTGCCAAGATGGTCGAAATGGCCATGAGAAACAAAAATATATTCAACTTTAAGATCATTGATATCCTGGGTGCTGCCATCGAGATAAGGATCAAAAATAATAGTATGTCCTTCATGTGTCAGAGTGAAACAAGCATGATTGATGAACTTAAAAGTAGTGGGCATAATTTATCAACTCCTTAAAAAATTCTTTATTTATATTATAACATAGAAGATGCGTATTTTTTGTGAAGAAGCTGAATAAAACTTTACAGTATCAGTAGAAATGGGGTAAAATTTAACTATCAATATATAATAAGCAGGAGAAGTGACGTGAATTTAAAAAAACAACAATTAATAGCTATTTCTTTGGCTTTTTGCTGTGCTGCGGTGATGCCGCTTCAGGCAGAAGCGAGGAAGAAAGAGAATAAAACCAATGAAACTCAGCCTGTAGTATCATCTGTACCGCAACCACGCAGTCAGAAGCAGGTATTGATACAGAATACCCCGACCGAATCGCGGCGTATTACAACGCCTAATCAATCTAAGGTACAGGTGCGTACTGTTGCGACAGCGCCGCAGTTGACTGCGAAAGAAGCTAAAAAGGCGGCTAAAGAGAAAGAAAAAGAAGCGAAAAAGAAGTCTAAAGAAAAAAATAAAACTAAGCAGCAAAAAAACGAGACTCCAATAATCAACAGAAATAATGATAAAGCAGGCAGTTCTGCCACCGCTCAAGGAACTTTGCCTAAGACGGTTGTAAGTCCTGCCTTGCCGGTCGGTTATCAGGAAATTGGTATTTTTGGAGAAGCGGTCGCCAGTAAATCTCAGGCTGTGGCTTTGCTAAAACAAAATAATCCGGATTTAAAATTGACCTGCAGTCCAGAAGAAATTGTTGATTTATACTGGCAGGAAGCCAGTCGCGAAGGAGTGCGCCAAGATCTTGCTTTTGCCCAGGCTCTTGTAGAAACAGGTTTTTTCCGTTTTGGCGGCGATGTAAAGCCGGAACAGAATAATTTCTGTGGACTTGGTACTACAGGCGGCGGTGTAAAAGGGGCACATTTTAAGACTCCTGAAATTGGTGTACGTGCACATATTCAGCATTTATTAGCCTATACTACGCAGAAGCATCCTTCGACGAAGATCGTTGATCCGCGTTATGATTTGGCTCATGCTATCAGATTAGAGCGTGGATTGTGTGATACCTGGTATAAGTTGAACGGTACCTGGGCCATGAGCCCTAATTATAGTGAAAAAATTATGGGAGTATGGCAGAGAATGCTGGGAATAGAAGCTGTAGAAACAAAATCTGAAAAATATAAAAATGAGCATGATAAAAAAGATAACAAGGTGAAAGAGGAAGTAAATACGACAGAAGATCAGCATAAAATGCGTGAACTTGTTGATGAACTGTTGAAGAAAAATAAATAATGTAAGTGCACAGTCAGGTGACTGTGCATTTTGCGTTTCTAAAATTTGGAGAGGTGAACATTTTATGCATATCGTTTTAGTAGAACCAGAAATTCCGGGTAATACGGGAAATATTGCACGTTTATGTGCAGCGACAGGTTGTCATTTGCATTTAGTGCGGCCGTTAGGATTTTCGGTCGAAGATAAATATTTAAAACGTGCTGGATTGGATTATTGGGACCTGGTAGATGTGCACTACTATGACAGCGTTTATGAAGTGCTGGAAAAGTATAAGGATAATGCTAAGTTTTTGCTGACAACAAAAGCACATAAGCGGTATACTGAAGTATGCTACGAAAAGGATAGCCTGTTGATTTTTGGTAAGGAAACGGCAGGATTACCTGAGAAACTGCGTATGGAATACGAAGACTGCTGTGTGCGTATCCCGATGATTGCTGAAGCAAGATCGCTTAACTTATCAAATTCAGTTGCTATCGTTGCTTATGAAGCTTTGCGGCAGCAGGATGATTTTGCCGGCTTGACAGTTTAATTATTTTGGAGGTGGGCTATGTTTGTTTTAAAAGAGTTTGAATTTGATGCGGCTCATTATTTACCAGAATATAATGGTAAATGCGAAAGACTGCATGGGCATACTTATAAATTAGTCGTGAAAGTAGAGGGAACTCCTGATAAGGAAGGCATGGTAATCGACTTTATCCGTCTTAAGAATATTGTCAAGGAAGAGGTTTTAAATAAATTGGATCATGCCTGTCTTAATGATATTTTAAAGCAGCCTTCAGCAGAAAATATTTCTGTTTGGGTGTGGCAACGTTTACAAAAAATGCTGCAGGGGCCCAACTATAAGCTTTATGAAGTCGAGGTCTGGGAAACTAAAACCAGCGGCTGTATTTACCGAGGTGATCTATAATGAAGGATGTACAGGGTGAATTAGATCGTCGTAATATACCGTTGAAGCATGTTGGCATCAAAGATCTGCGCTGGCCGATAGCATTGAAAGATAAAGAAAAGGGAACGCAGAACACGGTCGCTACAGTAAGCCTGGCGGTTGATCTTCCTCATGATCTGCGCGGAACGCATATGAGTCGTTTTGTAGAGTGCCTGCAAACGCTAGGACCAGTGACATTAGGTTCTTTAGAAAATATTCTTGACCGTTTGAAGGACCGGCTGCAGGCAGAAAAGGCTTTTCTGCAATTAAATTTTCCATATTTTATTTATAAAACGGCTCCTGTCAGCGGGCAGAGAGCACCGCTGGATATCGATTGTGTTTATACGGCTGAAAAGGATGAGCAGTTTTCATTGCGCATTTCTGCGGAGATTCCTATTCAAACCTTGTGCCCATGCTCGAAAGAGATCAGCGCTTATGGCGCTCATAACCAAAGAGCTTTGGCTAAATTGGAAATTAGATCTGCTGAAATGGTTTGGCTGGAAGAACTGGCTGCTATTGCTGATGCAGGAGCAAGCGCGCCTGTTTACGGTCTTTTGAAACGTCCTGATGAAAAGTTTGTAACTGAGCAGGCCTATGATAATCCGCGTTTTGTTGAAGACGCGGTCCGCGAAATTGCTTTGCGTCTGGAAGCCGATAAACGCATAATATGGTATAAAGCAACTGTGGAAAGCATTGAAAGTATCCATAATCATAACGCTTTTGCTTGTGTCGAAAAGGGTTGGAAGGACGTGGAGATATGATTCTGAAGCTGGAACCGCAAACACTGGCCAATGAATTCAGTCAATTGGGTATTCATCCTGCCAGTGAAGCGATTTTTTTGCATAAAAGTGAAATTGTTCCCTTAAAAATTTTGGATATCCGTACTCCTGCTGCCAATATTATCAAACAGGAAATGCTGGCTTGTGGTGGAGATTGTGCAATTCCAGCCGGGTGTGTAGTTTGTGCTGAAGAACGGGTAGATGTAATTCTTCTGGGAACATATAAACATTATACCAGGCTGCTGGAAAAATTAACGCAGATGCCTTATTTTGGTATGGCAGGAATAAAAAGTGAATTGATGGCTATATTAGATGCGCCGATTCCTCAAACTATTTTATCTGACGGCAGGACACTGAATTATGATAAAATGTTGGTGATGGGTATTTTAAATATTACACCAGACTCGTTTTACGCAGGTTCGCGTGTGCCGCAGTTGGAACAGGTAGTGGAAAAGGCAGGCGAAATGCTTAGACAAGGGGCGGCTGTTTTAGACATTGGCGGGGAATCTACCCGCCCTGGCAGTGATGCCGTAACTGCAGACGAGGAACAAAAGCGCATTGTTCCTGTTATCAAGGCATTGAAAGAGCGTTATCCGGCTTGTGTTATTTCTATCGATACTTATCGTGCCTCGACGGCAGAGGCGGCTTTAGCAGCCGGCGCAGATATCATTAACGATGTTACTGCGATGGAAGGTGATGCTGCTATGTCTGACTTAGTTGTCGGCAGTAAAGTACCGATTATTTTAATGCACATGCGAGGCACGCCTAAAAATATGCAGCAAAACTGCGAGTATAAAAATGTAGTAACAGAGGTTGCAGCTTATTTGCTGCAACGGGCTAAAATCCTGGAAAACCGTGGCGTGGCAAAAGAAAAAATAATTTTTGATCCCGGCATTGGTTTTGCTAAAAATATTGAACAAAATCTGCAATTGATGCAGGGGCTGAAATCACTGACAGGTTTAGGCTATCCTGTATTGCTTGCTGCTTCACGCAAAAGTACTATTGGAAGTGTACTCGGCGGAATTCCAGCAGAAGAACGCCTGGAAGGTACGATTGCTGCCAGTTGTCAGGCTGTGTATGCAGGAGCTCAAATGGTACGAGTGCATGATGTACAGGAAAATCTGCGGGCTATAAGGATGCTGGAGGCAATTTTATGTCCATCGCATATATAGCTTTAGGCAGTAATTTAGGTGATAAGGAAGCTAATCTCAGACAGGCTTTAAAAATGTTGTTGGTCAAAGGACTGCAAATAAGGTCTGTATCAAGCTTTTTTAAAACTGAACCTTATGGTGTGACAGATCAACCTGAATTTATTAACGCTGTTGCTTGTGTGAAAACTGATTTAGCACCAGAAAAGTTGCTGAAGCTGCTTTTGGATACTGAACTGGAAATGGGTCGGGTGCGATTACGGCATTGGGGTGAAAGAAATATAGATTTAGATTTACTTTTGTATGATGATCTGATCTATTATAGTGAAAAACTGGTACTGCCGCATCCTGATATGCAAAACAGACTTTTTGTACTGCAGCCGCTGTCAGAAATTGCTGCAGATAAAATACACCCTGTTTATAAAAAAAGTATTCAGAACCTTCTAAAATCTTTGACAGACGGAGATGAATGAGATGAATTGCTGCGCTAATTTAAGTAACCTGGTGATCTACCGAGCTCTGTTATCCGACCCGATCGTAAATGCTCTGCGCAGGCCTAAAGAATTTTTTGCGCCGGAACTGGAAGGTTTGCTGCTGGTTGCTGCTGAAGAAAAAGGCCTGACAGGGATTATTCCTTTGGAGTATTTGCTGTCGGCAATCGTGCATGAGCAGAATGTGTTTTCTGCTGTTGCCGAAAAAAATGACGGTAAAATTGGTGAAGGACTGGCAAGAGCTGCAGCGCATGATATTGTAATTATGCGCGAGTTCGTCGATGACGTTTTTAATCGTTATAAAAACCATCAACTGCTGGGAAACTATACGCCGACAGTGTTCAGGCCTTTGCCGGGACGCAGTAAGCTGGAAAAAATTTTACTGCATGCTGAAGGTGATGCAAACGGGCGGCAAGCTGTAGAAATTTTATGCAGTTATTATAATGACTATGGTTATGGCGCAATGCTGGACAACGGTGCCTTTGCCTGGAATGGCGAACTGGAATGCCTGTCTGGTACTAAAAACTATTCTGATATGACTTTTGATAAGCTGTATGGTTATGATTATCAGAAAGAAGAATTGATACGCAATACGGAAGCTTTTTTAGAAGGAAAGCCTGCTAATAATGTATTGCTTTTTGGCGATCGTGGTACTGGCAAATCATCATCTATCAAAGCTCTCGGCAATGCATTTTTTGAAAAAGGTCTGCGGATGGTTGAAGTAAAACGCCATGACTTTGCCGGATTGCCAAAGGTGATGCAGGAATTGAGCCGTTGGGGCAAAAAATTTATCGTTGTTTTAGATGATTTGTCTTTTGAAGAATTTGAAGTGGAATACAAAGCGTTAAAATCCATTTTAGATGGTGGGCTTGAAGTAAAACCTGATAATGTGTTGTTCTATGCTACTTCCAATCGCCGTAATATTATCAAGGAAGTGTGGCAGGATCAGAATATGAACGAGCTGCATAGCCGCGACAGTATTAACGAAAAAATTTCTCTGGCTGACCGTTTCGGTATAAAATTATTTTTTGATTCGATGGATCAGGAGCAGTATTTCCGTTTGTTGGAAAATAAAGCTGAAGCCGAAGGGCTGGATATTCCAAAAGAAGATCTGCGTGCTGCTGCGGTAAAGTGGGAAATGAGTCACACCGGGCGCAACGGCAGGATTGCGCGACAGTTGTTAGACTATCTGCACGGCAGATCTTAGGAGTATATAAAAATGATTGAACTCAGTAAAGATAAGATTATTGAACGTTTTCGAAGCTACGTCGCTTTGGATACGGCTTCTGATGATAAATCAGAAACTTCGCCCAGTACGGCAAAGCAGTTAAAGCTGGCAAAACTACTGAAGTCTGAACTTTCAGGTTTGGGTTTGGATGACGTAGCACTTACAGAATATGGTTACGTACTGGCTGCATTGCCGGCTAATACGAATGAAAAACTGCCTGTTATCGGGTTGCTTGCTCATATGGATACCAGTAATGAAGCATCGGGAGCGAATATCAAAATGCAGGTGCATTCTGCCTATGACGGCAGTGAGCTGGACCTTGGCAAAGGGGTTAAATTGAGCCCGAAGGACTTTCCAGAATTAAAAAATTATCTGGGACAGGAAATTATAACCTCGGACGGTACGACTTTGCTGGGAGCCGACGACAAGGCTGGAGTATGCGCTATTGTTTCAGCCTGTGAGTATTTACTTGCACATCCGGAAATCAAGCATAGCAAGATACTTTTGGCGTTTACCCCTGACGAAGAAATAGGACGGGGAACGGAGCATTTTCCTCTGACAGATTTTAGTGCTGATTTTGCCTACACAGTTGACGGCGGCGCTGTTGGTGAATTGAATTATGAAACCTTTAATGCCTGCAATGCCACGGTGACATTTTATGGAGTTTCGGTACATCCTGGTTCTGCTAAAAATAAGATGCGCAACGCTGTGACGATGGCAGCCAAGTGGCAGATGCTGCTGCCTGCCGGCGAGCGTCCTGAATATACTGAGCTGTATGAAGGGTTTTATCACAGTCTGCGTATCAATGGCGGTACGGATAAAGTTGAGCTGGAAATGATTTTGCGCGATCATGACAGGAAGAAGCTGGAAGATCGTAAAAAACTGCTGCTGCATATGGTGGATTGTCTGAATGCTGAATACGGCGCGGGCAGCGTTGTTTGTAAAATGGAAGATGTCTATTGTAATATGAAGGAATATATTATGCCTGTTTATGAAATAATTGAACGGGCTGAAAATGCAATGCGTGCAGCTGGAATCGAGCCGCATCTAGTACCTGTACGAGGTGGTACTGACGGTGCAAGGCTTTCAGAAATGGGGCTGCCATGTCCCAATATCTTTACCGGCGGGCATAATTTCCACGGGCGTTTTGAATATTTGCCGGTGCCTTCCCTGCTAAAATGTGTGGAAGTGCTGGTTAAACTGGTGCAAAAGTAGGCGGAATGATGGGCGCAGAGAAATAAAACAGAAAAACTGACATTTGCAGCTTTGCTGACGGCAGTATTTGCCGTTACGGCGCTGCTCTTTAAAGGTTTTGTTATTATACCTATACCATCAATAACGGAATTAAGGCCTGTTAATGCATTTCCTTTGATTTTTGGTCTGTTGTTTAGCAATTAGGAGCTGTTGCCTCGGCTTTCTGTATTCTTTTTCTTCAACTATTCCAATGAAATCGGTCAGTTGGCGATTTTGATACCCATGAGTATTTTAGCAGTAGCGATGCTGCTGAGCATGGCAAAATAATAAAACTCCCGTCTTGAATAAAGACGGGAGTTTTATTATTTATTTACGCTTCATATTTTGCAGCAGGGCTTTATCTGCATCGCTGACACGGAAGGATTCACGACATTTCTGAAGGGCTTTGTTGTAAGTAAAGTCATCAAGTTCATTATTTTGAAAAAGTACCATTGTTTTAGCTCGCTGCTTGACGAAGCACAGCGATAAAGCCCAGGCTACGGCCATTTTTACGTAATAACCTTCGTGTCGTACATTGTTCAGTTCTTTCAGTGTACTGTCGATATATGTGTCATCATTGTAATAATTCATCAGCATTACAACAGCAAACCGCAGTTCATATTCTCTGGGAGAAGCAAGATATTGCTGCAGAAATTCGCGTCCCTGAGCCTGATTTTTTTTGAAAACTTTCAAACCGCCGCAGGTAACATCACAAACAGCCCAATTGTCGATGCGGGGAACAAAAATATTGAGATTTTCCAGCAGTTCAGTAAAATCAATTTTCAGTAAACCTAAAATCATACCGCATAAGGTTGCTTCTTCACTGTAGACAAAAGGTTCGTATAAGGCTTTCTGCAGATAAGTAGGGTAATCTCCATCCCGGAGGATTTCATTTGCCAGTTTTCTCAATACAGGGATACGGATGCCGATGATGTTATAGATACCGGGACAAAGGGCACTGTGAAATTTCTGATATTTGGTGTCCTGCAGGCTCAGCAGGTGTTCTCGTAATGCTTGCATGGTCAAACTTTTCCTTTCAACAGGCTTGATATGTTATAATTATAACGTATTTTTAAAAGCTTTGTAAATCTAGGAGGGTCTATGCTCAATATTGGTTGTCATTTATCGTCGGCAAAAGGCTATTTGCATATGGGAGAGGAGGCACTGGCTCTTGGTGCCAACACCTTTCAGTTTTTTACACGTAATCCACGCGGAGGCAGAGCCAAAGCGATCGATACAGAGGATATCAGGGCTTTACTGGCGCTGATGCGGGAGAATTCTTTTGCGCCGCTCCTGGCACATGCGCCTTATACACTCAATGCCTGTTCGGCAGATTCTAAAATAAGGGATTTTGCACGTATGGTAATGACTGAGGATTTGCAGTTGCTGGAGCTGCTGCCTGGTACAAGATATAATTTCCATCCTGGCAGTCATGTAAAACAGGGAGCAGAGCAGGGAATAATCATGATAGCAGAATTGCTGAATGAAATCCTGCGTCCTCAGCAGCAGACAATGGTGCTGCTGGAGACTATGGCTGGTAAAGGCAGTGAAGTTGGGCGAAACTTTACGGAACTGCGTTCGATTATCGACAGAGTGGAGCTGCAGGGAAAACTGGGGGTATGTCTGGATACCTGTCATGTTTTTGACGGCGGCTATGATATAGTTAATGATTTGGAAAGTGTTTTGGAGGAATTTGATAAAATTATTGGTTTGAAACGTCTTTTAGCTGTTCATATCAATGACAGCCTGAATATTTTGGGCAGCCATAAGGACCGGCATGCAAAAATAGGTCAGGGGAACATTGGATTGGAAGCGCTCAGCGCTGTCACTAATCATCCTCAGCTGAAAGACTTGCCCTTTTATTTAGAAACACCGAATGAATTGCCTGGATATAAAGTTGAGATAGCTTTATTGAGATCATTGTACAAGTGGTAATAAAAAACAGTCTGACGCTTCAACGTCAGACTGTTTTTTATTAAGAAGATCATTTTGCAGCAGCAACAGCCTTGTTGATGTCGGCAATAAGCGCTTCAACATCAATGCCGTGAGCGCCTGCTCCCTGGCCGATGGTTTCGTAATGAGCTGCCATGCAGCCAACACAGCCCAGACCATATTTAGCAAACACTTCCAAAATTTCAGGATGTTGTTGAACAGCATCGATGATGCCGGTATCTTTAGTAATGATATCCATGGATAAACCTCCTTTAACAGGTACTTTGATTTGTCAGAGAGACTTGTCTGTGTTAAAATTACAACAGATGCCTGTATGACTTCATGTATGGATATATTATAGCACAGAAAGTATAAAAATAAAGCTGTTAGTTGTGGCAGAATTGCAAAAGAAATGTGAGGGATGGATGATGGAAATGGAAGAGCATGCAGAAGAATATGAAACAAGTTTGAAAAGAGTACAGGAAAGCCTGCAGGCTTATCCGGAACTGGAAATAAAAATATTGCCGGGATCAACACATACTGCGGAATTGGCGGCTCAGGCTTTGGGCACAACGCCGGGACAGATAGCCAAAACCTTGTGTTTTTTAGCTGATGGCAAGCCGATTTTGATTGTTGCCTGCGGCGATAAGAAAATAGACACAAAAAAATGGGGCCGTGCCATCGAAGCGAAAAAAATCAAAATGGCAGATGCGGAAACTGTAATGCAAATCACAGGTTTTGCGCCCGGAGGAGTATGTCCGTTTGCCTTGCGTCAGCAGGTTTCAGTTTATCTGGATAATAGTTTGAAAGAGTATGACATTACTTTTATTGCTGCAGGGACACCTCATTCAGCTTTGCCGATCAGTGCTGAAATGCTGGAAAAGGTAACTGGAGGTAGTTGGGTAGATGCAACTAAATAATAGCTGATTATTTTGGCAGAAGGTGAAAAAGTTCGCTTTTCTGCCATTTTATTTAAACTGTAAAATGAAGAAACTGTATAGATTTGTGGTATAATTTAGTTGTTGAAAATTTAATTTAGGAGAATTTTATGAGCGTTGATAATAAATTTTTAGTGCGTGATAAAATAACTTTGAAAGTAACAGGATTAGGAAGCAGCGGTGAAGGTGTGGGCAAGACTGATGGATTTACGGTCTTTGCACATGGCGCCTTAGCAGATGAGACAGTAGAAGTAGAGCTGGAACAGGTGAAGAAAAATTATGCGTCAGGGAAAGTAACGGCCATTCTGGAAGCATCACCTGAGCGGGTAGAACCATTATGTCCTGTTTATGAAGCCTGCGGCGGTTGTCAGCTGCAGCATTTAAACTATACGGGGCAATTAAAGGCTAAAGAACAGCAGGTTCGCGATGCGCTTTTTCGGATCGGGCATTTACAGGAAGTCAAAGTTCTGCCGATCATCGGTGAAGAAGATCCATGGCATTATCGTAACAAAATGCAGTTCCCGGTTGCATTTGAAAATGGAATTTTGGAAATCGGATGTTATGCTGCGGCTACACATAAAGTAGTCGGCGTTGAAAACTGTCTGATCCAGAAGCAGCGTAACAATGACATTATTGCTGTTGTCCGTCAATGGATGCGGCAGTATGAAATCTCTGCTTATGATGAAAAAACAGGTAAGGGCGTAGTCCGCCATGTTATGGGCAGGGTTGGTGTTAACACTGGTGAGGTTATGGCAGTTATCATTACTGCCGGTTACGATATTCCACATGGCAAAGAGCTGGTCAAAATGCTGCGTGATGCTGTTCCGGGCTTGAAAAGTGTAGTGCAGAATATCAACAAAAAACAGACCAATATCGTGATGGGTAATAAAACACGCTTATTATATGGTAAAACGACAATCAAAGACCGTTTGGGAACTTTAAAATTCAATATTTCTGCGCAGTCGTTTTTTCAGGTAAACAGCGCTCAGGCTGAAAAGCTTTATAACAAAGCGATTGAATTTGCGGCTTTGAGCGGTGGTGAAACCGTTGTTGACTGTTACTGCGGAACCGGTACAATTTCTCTGTATTTGGCAAAACATTCCCAAAAAGTTTATGGAATTGAGATTATAGCTTCTGCTATTGAAGATGCAAAACGTAATGCTGAAGATAATCGCTGTGATAATGCAGAATTTATTTTAGGGGATGCTGCTGTTAAAATGCAGGAACTGGTAGAACAGGGTGTGCGTCCCGAAGTTGTGCTGCTTGATCCGCCTCGTGCTGGCTGCGAAGAAAAAGTGCTGGCTGCTATTGCGCAGGTCATGCCACAGCGTATAGTTTATGTTTCCTGTAATCCGGCTTCGCTTGCCCGCGATTTGGCTTATCTGGAACAGAACGGTTATCAGGCTGAAGTTGCCCAGCCGGTAGATATGTTCCCGATGACGCATCATGTTGAGACGGTCGTATTGATGTCAAGGGTTGAGAAGTAGGGGTATTCAAAACACTGATAAATAAAGGGTTTCCAGGAGTGAAGGATTTTCTGCCTGATGTCTGGCAGTGCCTTTTAACCTTGGGAATCCTTATTTTTGTTTATGAGGAAATAGGTCAACTGTAAAAAATGTGTGTAGGGTTGAGTTGACAGGTTAGATTTTTTATTGGGGTTGAGGAGATAGGATAGATGTATAAAAAACAGGCTTAGAGGGTAAAGTCTGTATTTTGACTTTTACATATAAATATTCGAGAAATCAAAATAACTATTGAAAAGTCGAAAGTAGTGTGATATAATTAATAATCGTATGACTTTACCATGTAAACGAGAGGTGCAAAATGGGAGTTAACTATAAAAAACTCTGGAAGAGACTGATAGATGAAGAGTTATGTGTATCGGATTTGCATCTTGCCACTGGCATTGCCCCTAGTACATTTTCCAAGATGCGTAAAAATGAATACGTCTCTCTTGATGTACTGGTGCGTATTTGTAATGAGTTAAATTGCCAGTTGAGTGAGATTGTTGAGGTTGAGCTCGACAATCGGTCATAAGTACAACAACAAAATTTAAAGCAGAGGAAATGAGTTATGGCTGATTCTATATTATATAATGAAGACTGTATACGTTCTATGAAGCGTCTCGCTAATGGTTCTATAGACCTTATATTAACTGATCCACCATATAACTTAGGTAATTTCATGAAAGGTAGAGATACAAACCTAAAAAAGATGCGTGATAACTTTTTTGGTGATGCTGGTTGGGACGATTTAAGTTTTGAGGATTGGGAAAAATCAATGGATAACTTTTTCGAAGAATCCGTTCGAGTGCTTAAAAAGGGTGGAGCTATGATTGTATTCATGGCTATTATTAAGGTAGAGAGTATTATTAAAATAGCAGAACGACATGGACTATATTATAAGACTACTGGTATTTGGCATAAATTAAATCCTATGCCACGTAACATGAATCTACATTTTGTTAATTCGACTGAAGCGTGGATTTATTTTACATATAAGAAGAGAACAGGCACATTTAATAATGACGGCAAGGTGCTACATGACTTTATTGAAACAGGTGTTGCGGCAAACGGAGAAAGAAAGTTTGGTAAACATCCAACGCAAAAACCAGTACAATTGATGGAGTTTTTTGTTAAAGTGCTAACCAATGAAGGAGAGACAGTTCTAGATCCTTTTATGGGTAGCGGTAGTGTGGGCGTGGCTGCCAAAAAAAACAATAGAAATTTCATCGGTGTAGAAATAAATGAAAATTATTTTCAAATTGCTACACGGCGTATTCAAGAGGTGAAAGAATGAAGCCGACAGTGATTGATTTGTTTGCGGGTGTTGGTGGTCTTTCACTTGGGTTTGAAATGGCCGGATTTAACGTTGTGCTCGCAAACGAATATGATGAGTCTATAGCTAAAGCATATGAATTAAATCATCCAGGTACAAAAATGATTGTTGAGGATATTACAAAATTACCTATTGAAAAAACATTTTATGAGTATCGTAAAAAGGTGGACGTTATTATTGGGGGACCACCATGTCAAGGCTTCTCCCAGAAAGGACAAAGAAAGACCATCAATGACGAACGGAATTTTTTGTTTAAATACTTTGTAGCTGTTGTTGATTTTGTCCGCCCTAGATACTTTATAATGGAAAATGTACCGAATCTTCTAACTGCTGAGAATGGCTATTTTAAGGAAGAAATTATTGAGTTATTTGAGGGGTTAGGGTATAAGTTGTCAAGTGACACACTTAATGCCGCTGATTATGGTGTTCCTCAAAACAGAAGGAGAGCTGTAATTATTGGTAAACAAGGGAATTCTGCAATAGAAATGCCTAAACCGCTTAATTATAAAGTTACAATTTGGGATGCGATCAGTGATCTTGCGTACTTAAATTCAGGTGAAGGTGTAGAATGTGATATATATTGGAACCCTCCGAAAAGTGAATATCAACGTATGATGCGCGAAGGTAGCTACCATCTGTATAATCATAAAGCGACCAAACATTCAGATCTGGCAATAGAGAGACTAAAAATGATTCCTCCAAATAAAGGTAAAGAAGTATTACCTGAGGAACATTTAACTAAATCAATCTATAGTGGAACTTGGACTAGAATGGTCAAGGATGAGGTTTCTGTAACTATAACAACTAGATTTGACACTCCTTCTTCTGGTAAATTCACTCATCCATTTTTACATCGAGCAATAACTGTGCGAGAGGCTGCAAGAATTCAATCGTTTCCTGATACATTTCGTTTTATCGGCACAAAAGGTTCACAGATGAAACAAGTTGGAAATGCTGTTCCGCCATTGCTTGCTAAAGCTATTGCAACGGTTGTTATGAATGATATAACAGGAGGATAAAAAAATGTTGAGACCAGATAATATGGTGAAATATCCTGAAGTGGATTTAAAACTGGGTATTAAATCTTCTTTACCAAGTGTAAAGGCTACCTTGGGATTATTAATGATGTTTTGGAAAGCATCAAATAATCCAGATGAACTTGCATATTCGAAAGCGGCAGGTAATTCAATAGAAGTTTCAGATGATCTAGGTGCTAGATTGATTGAAAAGTATAGCCCTATTTATTCTTCTGTTGGAATTTCTGATGAACAATTTCTTGAACGTGTGAATGATAACCAGTTGTTCAAATCACAACTAGAGTCATTGATTGTTGCCTTTGAATTGATTTGGCGAGTTGCAAAAATTAAGTTTGATAACGATATGCCTGCATCATCTGAGAGAACTGGTGGTAGAAGGTATCCAAAAACGCTCTTATTCACAAAAAATATGGATATTCTTGATGCAGTACTATCTTCTGATGATGAACAGTATTCAAAAGTTCTCTTGTCATGGATAGGCTTTAATATTACAGTTGAATCTAAATTTGAAGCTACTTTGTTACAGTTGCTTGTTTATATATCCGAGGAAGCGGTTTACAAACTAGCTGATGGTGAGCAAGATATCATTTTTAATATGAATAGTGTATATTTGAAGTTGCTTGAAGAGCAAGATTCTGCAGTAGATATTAATGATAGTAAAGAAGCAAAGGGTTCGCTTCGTATATTAAAATCTGCACTTTCAGACAAATTAAATCTATTTTTGACATATAGCAATGCCAACGGAGTTGCTATTAAAGATGGATTAGAAGATAAGTTGAGAGCATACCAGAAAAGGGTCGATGCATATCTTAGTTTATCAAATACGAAATATGTTTTAGAGCCAGAGATTGTTGACACAGAAAATTTATACACTCAGGAAGGATTAAATGAATATGCTCACGAAGTAGCAAGGGAGACGGGGGGTAGGAATATACTTCTTTATGGTGTTCCAGGTTCCGGAAAAAGTTATACAATAGAGACTAATTACTGTAATGACTTTAGTTTAATGGAACGAGTGGTCTTTCATCCAGACTATATGAATACTGATTTTGTAGGACAGATTCTACCAACCGTTAAAGGTGAGGGTGACGAAAAAGAAATAACTTACGATTTCACACCTGGACCTTTTACTAGGGTACTTAAGAAGGCAATAAATGACCCAGGGAAACATTACTATTTAGTGATAGAAGAAATAAATAGAGGTAATGCTCCTGCAATTTTTGGAGAAATATTTCAACTGTTGGATAGGGAATCTGATGGGACAAGTTCTTATAAAATAACAAATTATAATATTGCAAGTGAAGTATTTGGAAATAAAGAAACTCCAGTTTTCATACCATCAAATCTAAGTATTCTAGCAACAATGAATACTGCAGATCAAAATGTGTTCACTTTAGATACGGCATTCCAGAGACGATGGGATATGAAAATGATAGAAAACGATGTAACAAAAGCAGAACATGCTAAAACAAAAATTTTAGATACCACAGTAACTTGGGAGAAATTCAATACAGTTGTTAATGAACAAATAATTACTAGTGGAGCTACTACTTTATCATCTGAAGATAAACGCTTAGGATCGTATTTCGTAACAGAAGATGTCCTAAAATATTTTACTATGGAAACAGATAAAAACGAAATAGCAGAGAAATATAACATCGATCTTGAAAATGGTCAGGAACTAGAAAGAAAGATTAAAGATTTAAACTCTAGGTTTGGGGATAAAGTTATTAAATATCTGTGGGATGATGTGTTCAAATTTAGCAGAGATGATTTATTTGAGTCAACCTATAAGAGTTTAGAGAAAGTATTATACGACTTTAACAGATATGACGGCGATAGAAGATTCGATATTTTCAAACAAGATATTAAAGACAACTTATTCTCAGGAAATAATATAGAGGAAACTAGAAATGAGTAATGAATTTAAAGAGGTCATTTTATCTAAGTCTTTAAGTGAATACTGTAGAAATGCTACAAATCAAGAGGGAGATACATTTGTTGGAATAAAATCCGAAATTGTAGGTGATAGGCATGAAATAAGTGTCCACTTTCCGATAGGTTATAAAATATCTGAAAAGGAAGAAGATGTACGAGATGAGATTTTAGACCTATTTAGTGTGCTACAGGCATATAACGATAAACAATCCAGAGTTTCTCAGATTACAGCCAACCAAGTTCTAAAAACTGTGAGGTTTCCTGTTCAAGCTTATCTTAGAGTTATTCATTATTATTTGCAGCATGATTACTATAAAGAGAACGAGGAAGTATATGTGCCGGGCATGTCTGGCCCTGTTAACATGAGAGAAACCATAAGCAAAATAAGGCCTATAGTCCAAAAGTCTGGATTTGTATTTCCTAATTTAATGATACGAAAAAATAATGATACAGATAAGCACTTAATAACTGAAATTAATAAGTTTTGTGTTTATGAAAGTTTCATAAAACTAGGATGGATCTATAAATATAAACTTCCCCAACCAGCTAAGGTGAAAAATCCCAATTTAAAAGTGTATAAAAGTATATTGCAACAAAAATTAGAGCAGGCTAACAACGATACTATTAAGCAATTATTTCAAAGTATGCTAGCTATAATTGATTTTAGAAATAGCGCAGATGATCCAGAAGAGTTTTATTTTGGAACTAATAATTTTGAGTATATATGGGAGAAGCTGATTGATGAAACTTACGGTATACGTAACAAAAATGATTATTTTCCGAAAACAAGCTGGAGGTTAAATTTTGGTGAAAGATATAATCCGGCACTAGAACCAGATAGTATCATGATAACTAAAGACCACATATGTGTGCTAGATGCAAAATATTATAAATATGGCCAATCAGGAAAGCATAGTGATTTGCCAAGATCAACCGATATCAATAAACAGATAACTTATGCTGAATATATAGCCGAAAACAGTAAATTTAAGAAAGAACGTGACGAAGGTAAAGTTGTATTAAATGCATTTCTTATGCCTTTTAGCAAAGTTAGTAATATTTTTGGTACCAGCGATAATTACTTCTCTATAGGAGAGGCAGTAGCAGAATGGAAAGATTCCACTAAGGATTATGAACGTGTTCAAGGTATACTTGTAGATGTAAAAACATTAATTGCAAATTCCACTAGGCCTAATAGGCAAGAGATTAAGAATCTATCAAAAGCGATTGAAGAAAGTCTAAAAAAGAATAAAAGAAAAGGGAGTGAAAGATGAGATGTATCAATCACTCCCTTTTTTTATGTTTATAATTTCTCTGTGAAACAGCATTAGTGCAATAAACACAACAATATTTTTTTATTGAATTGGTTCTTGAGACAAGAAAAAACTGGCCACAATTAATATTTTGACATGCCCTATAAGATTCTTGTCTCGAGTCTAAGTAAAATAAAGAAAGGTACATTGCGGAGAGCAAAGAGGGGAGGTTCCAATTGGGTTGCATGGTTTCTACATTATAAACGGGTCTAATTTCTGACAAATGATAGTTAAGTTCTCTTTCAATTAAGAACTTAGATATTTTACCTAAGGCTTCAGTCAAAATCATGGATTCTTTTGCTTCTAGTTTGGTATAGCATTCATCGTGGAAAAGCATGTCTAAAGATACAAATCCCAGATTGATTAGAGATACCTGTTGAATAAAATGAAATAGAAACTCTATGATTAACCTTTCGTTATTGGTAAAAATAGGAGAGTCTTTTATTACATATGCTTTAAATATTTGCCTAGCAAATTCTAAATCTTGTTGGTCATCTTCTAAAAACTCATAATAATCATATACATTTATGTCATGGTAGCCGTTTTCTGAAATAGAGTCTTTAACCCTATAAACTATGTCATTCCCCCCATCACTCTTTGGTATATGAACTATATTATCTCCTTCCATCAAATTGACTTTAGTAGCACTTTTAATTTTATTTAGTAGTGCATTGTCAATTGAAGTATATACAGTTTCACCGTTAATTTTTATTTCTCGATTTTCTTTAAGCAATAAATACAGCACTGAATTTAAGAATTTCTTGTAATTGATTTTTCTGGAGTCCTGGGCATTTAATAAGTTTATTAAGGCTTCAAGATTATCCTTCAAATAGATTATATCATCTATATTTACATTAACATATTGGTCATAACCACTTAAGTCAAATAAAAACCCATACTTATTAAAAAACGACATGACAGAGTTTATGTCGTTTTTCTTTATGCCCAAAAATTCGCCTAGAATATTATTTTTATAGTTAACTCGTTGCTTTTTTATTTCTTTTAAGCCCTCGCCATAGATATAAGCAGCTCTAAAGTTTTGTGAAATATCATTTCTAATTACCAAGCTTTTAGTTTTATATCCTGTGTGTAAGTCAACTGTCTCATTGTAATCAGTGATACATTTGTAGCTTTCAAAAACAAATGCACTTTTAAAGGTATCAGTTATGGTCATGAATATATCCTCCAAATAATAATGGGAAAATTTATAATATCTAATTACTACTAGTAAATTATACCACAAATAAATTATAAAAGTAATTACTTAAAAAATAAGTAATGAGAAATATAGAATATTCTAACAGTAGACAAAAAAATGAGAGAATATTTCCAGAAAGAAAACACGGGACAACTCCCCATTTGTTCTTTCTAAATTGAGATAGTTTTTATCTCTAAAAAAATATCGAATGCCTGATTTGCAATAAGGGCAGAGGATACATATTGTTTCGCTCCAATCCGTAAGGATTGTTGCGGTGCAATAGAAGTACCTTACCTTATTGCGCTCATTTTCAGGATAAAAAGGTCTGTGTACTTCTGGTACAGGCCTATTTTTGTATCCTTTGCCGCCAATGCAATCCGGCGGAAAGGATGCAAAATGAAAATTAGAATTCAGCACGAAAACAAATCTATCTATCTAGAGGTACCAGACGAGGACTTCACCTTAATGATTGAGGCGGATTATGAGGACAGGCTATCTTCTGCAGAGGACAAAGAAACCGTGACCCGGCGCTCTCCACAGGAGATAATGGACGAACGTTTCAACAAGCCGGAATACAATAACTGGCATAAATTTGACAGACACAGAGGTATGCCAAAGAAACCATTCCGCAAGGATGACCAAGAGGTTGATGAAACCGACCATATGGACTACTTCCCTGACTACTCAGATGAAATGGCTAGAGAGAAAAAAGAAGAGTATGAGCATATCTGTGAAATTATTCGCAAGGCTCTCAAGAAAAAACAAGCGGAGCTACTGATCGCTATAGTCTTGGATGGTGTTTCGGTAACGGAGTATGCAGAACGTGAGGGAGTAAGTGTAAGTGCCATTTCACACCGCTTAGATACAGCTAAGAAGAATTTCAAAAAAATCTATCCAAAATCCTCAACTTTCCCCTCTTGCCACGGCTAATAGTTAGAGGGCAGCAAATAAACGCTCTCGGAAAGAGGTGAAACATGAAGCACAACTTGAAAATCAGTGTTTCAAAAAAACCACAGACTGGCGGGGTTGTTTCCTGTCGAAACGTCACCATTAGGGAGCGTTTCCTTCGTTTCTTACTTGGTGATAAGCAGAAAATAACCATCCTTGTTCCGGGTGACACCGTACAGGAACTCGCCATCAGTGAGATTAAGGAAGGAGGAATAAGCCATGAGCAAGATCAAGCTACTCCTTGATGTGGTTTCCGATATGCGCTCTTTGGCAGACAGCATACAAGCGGTTGCTGATGTAATGGTGGGCAATGAACCAGTCGAAACAAAAGAACCGACTACAACTGTAAAAGAGCCTGAACCAAATAAAAAGGAAATCACTCTGGAAGAAGTCAGAGCAAAACTCGCTGAAAAGAGTCAAGCCGGTCTTACTGCCCAAGTAAGAGAAATAATCCAAAAATACGGTGGCTCTAAATTAAGCGAAGTGGACCCAAAACATTATGCAGATATGTTAAAAGATGCGGAGGTACTTGGGAATGAGTGATCATGCAGTTCTTTCCGCATCAGGCCCTTGAAATTGTTTCCCCAATAACCGGCATAGATATCTGGAACTGGAGTTTGTAAATAACGAATCCAGTGCAGCCGCTGAAGGCACCGCCGCCCATGCTCTCTGCGAACATAAACTTAAAAAAGCACTTCACATGAGAAGTAAGCTTCCTGTCTCAGTTTATAACTCCGATGAGATGGAAGAACACAGTGATGCCTATGTGGAATTTGTAATGGAACAGCTTGAGCTGGCAAAGCAGAGCTGCACAGACCCTTTAATACTAATCGAACAGCGTCTTGATTTTTCTTGCTATGTTCCACAGGGATTTGGAACCGGTGACTGCATCATTATTGCCGATAAGAAACTTCACATTATCGATTTCAAGTATGGCATGGGAGTATTGGTAGATGCGGTGGACAATCCACAGATGAAGTTGTACGCACTGGGTGCTTTAGAAATTTACGATAGTTTGTACGACATCGAGGAAGTTTACATGACCATTTTCCAGCCA
>OGGC01000177.1_pt1 | contig 58499 bp, 58 predicted proteins | sample 1571181 | NCBI WGS metagenome assembly OGGC01 (sample SAMEA2581930, study PRJEB24529) | metagenome | biome: Human gut stool | place: China | collected 2011 | reverse complement strand
AGCTTGAATACTTAAGCGGAGACGAAGAAACAAGAAGATTAGCAGAATTAAGAGAAAAAGCAATAAGAGATGAACTAGCTGCAATTGCTCAAGCAAAAGATGAAGGAATATGTGAAGGAGAAAATAGAAAAGCAATAAAAATTGCCCAAAAAATGCTTGAAAAACAAATGGATATAGCCCTAATAATGGACATAACAGGATTAACAAGAGAAGAAATTGAAAAAATGTAAACCATAGACAAAATCAAATTTCTATAAGAACAAAATGGCAACTTTGGCATATTGGTTGTCATTTTTTATAAATTGCAAAAATAAATCCAAGAATATAAGTTGGGGAATATAATTAATTTTTAAAAATACTTGCTTTTTACGGAAAATGCTGGTATAATAATTTCGTTAAAAATACACACATAAAACTAGTTATAAAAATGTGCTTATAAAACTATAAGTTTTTTATAATGTTTGAACTTTTATGGAGGTAAAAACAAAAAGGAGGAAATTAAAATGGCAGTAGTTGCAATGAAACAATTACTAGAAGCTGGTGTTCACTTTGGACATCAGACTAGAAGATGGGATCCAAAAATGGCTGAATATATATTTCAAGCTAGAAACGGAATCCATATTATCGATTTACAAAAAACATCAAAGAAAATTGATGAAGCTTATGACTTTATGAGAAGTCAAGCAGAAGAAGGAAAGAAAGTTCTTTTCGTAGGAACTAAAAAACAAGCTCAAGAATGCATGAAAGAAGCAGCAGAAAAGAGCGGAATGTACTATGTAAATCAAAGATGGTTAGGAGGAATGCTAACAAACTTTGGTACAATAAGAAAAAGAGTTGAAAGACTTAATGAATTAGAAACAATGCAAGAAGATGGTACATTTGATGTATTACCTAAAAAAGAAGTAATATTACTTAAAAAAGAAATGGACAAATTACAAAAAAATCTTGGTGGAATTAAAGATATGACTGAAATTCCTGGAGTATTATTTGTAGTAGATCCTAAAAAAGAAAGAATAGCTATATTAGAAGCTAGAAAATTAAACATTCCGGTTGTAGGTTTAGTTGATACAAACTGTAACCCAGAGGATGTTGATTATGCAATACCTGGAAATGATGATGCTATACGTGCTGTAAAATTAATTGCAGATGTAATGGCAAATGCAATCATTGAAGGACATCAAGGTGAATCAGAAGATACTACAGAAACAAACTTCGAAGAAGTTTCAGAAGCTCCTTCAATTGAAGAAGTTGTAGCTGCAGAATCAAATACTGAATCAGCTGAATAATTAAGTAAATACAGTCCTAATTGCTAGGGCGGATATATATTTGCTCCTACATTATAAAATATTGTGGGAGCTCATTTTTTTACAGTAGCTAAAACAAGCACTGTAATTCCAAAAATAACATTTAGAAAGGGGTATTACAATGGTAACAGCAAGCCAAGTAAAAGAATTAAGAGAAAAAACAGGTGCAGGTATGATGGACTGCAAAAAAGTTTTAACAGAAGCAGATGGAGATATGGAAAAAGCTATCGAATTATTACGTGAAAGAGGAATAGCAAAAGCTGCTAAAAAATCTGACAGAGTTGCTGCAGAAGGATTAGTAGATGCATATATATCAGAAGATGGAAAAGTAGGAGCAGTTGTTGAAGTTAATGCAGAAACAGACTTCGTTTCTTCAAATGCTGAATTTAAATCATTTGTTGCAGATATAGCTAAACAAATAGCTGTAAATGCACCAGCAACAGTAGAAGATTTATTAGCTGAAAAATCTATTTCAGATCCAGAAAAAACTGTTCAAGAAGTTTTAACAAACAAAATAGCAACAATTGGAGAAAACATGACAATAAGAAGATTTGAAAGATTTGAAACAACAGGAACAGTTGAAAAATATATCCACGGAGATGGAAAAATTGGTGTATTAGTTGATATGGAAAATGCTACACCAGAACTTGCAAAAGATATTTGTATGCAAATAGCAGCTGCAAAACCTGAATTCTTAGACAGAGATTCAGTTCCAGCTGAAAGAGTTGACAAAGAAATGGAAATATTAAAAGTTCAAGCAATGAATGAAGGAAAACCAGCAGAAATAGCTGAAAAAATGGTTCAAGGAAGAATTGGAAAATTCTACGGAGAAATCTGTTTAGTAGATCAAGAATTTGTAAAAGATCCAAGCATCAAAGTTTCTCAATTATTAAAAGAGAAAAATGCAAAAATAAACAGATTTGCAAGATTAGAAAAAGGTGAAGGAATCGAAAAAGTAGAAGAAAACTTTGCCGAAGAAGTAAGAAAACAAATAGAAGGATAAAAATAAAAAGGGATTTAAATTATTGAAAATTTAAATCTCTTCTTTTATAATAAAATTTTTAAGTTTTTATTAAATTGAAGATGGTTCTGTTAGAAAAATTACTACGAATGTGAAAAATGTGATATTTTGACAAAAAACAATGTAAAAAATATGATAAAACTCGTTGAAAGTATGTAAAAAATGTGATAATAACGGTAAAATACAATTAGATAAATGTACAAAAACATTGAAAAGACTTTCTAGGATAAAAAAGGGGGAACACTTTATGAGTAATAAAAACAGATGTAAATGGTGTAATTTAAAAAATCCACTATATATAAAATATCATGATGAAGAATGGTGTAAACCTAATTTTAATGAAAAATATTTATTTGAAATGTTAATATTAGAATCATTTCAAGCAGGGCTTTCGTGGGAGTGTATATTAAATAAAAGATCGGATTTTGAAAAAGCATATGATAATTTTGATATTGATAAAATATGTAATTATGATAGCAAAAAAATAAATGAATTATTATTAAACGAAAAAATAGTAAGAAATAAATTAAAAATTAACGCTAGTATAATTAATGCTAAAATATTTAAAAATATACAAACAGAATATGGAACATTTCACAATTATTTAAAACAATTTACTCAAGATAAAACAATATATGAAGTTAATAAAACAACATCTGAATTATCAGATAAAATTTCAAAAGATTTGCAAAAAAGAGGAATGAAATTTGTTGGATCAACAATAATATATTCGTATTTGCAGGCAATAGGTGTAATTTATTCTCATGACGAAAATTGTTTTTTATTTAAAAATCAATAATAATATTTAAATTTAAAAAGAGCACAAAATTATAATTATTAGGTAGTATGCCTATTTGTATAATTTTGAAAGCTCTTTTTATTTTTTTTGAATGAATATAAATAAATTTTTCTACATATTCTTAATATAAAGAATTGATATGGAGGAAAATTTTGAAAGAGGATGAAAATTATATAAATTTTATAAAAAAACTAAAATCAAAAATCATGCAGAATAAAGACAATAACATAGTTTTCTGTTGTATAGGTACAGACAGAGTTATTGGAGATTGCATAGGACCAATTACAGGGTCTTTATTAAAAGGCGTAGATAAAAATTTTAATGTATATGGAGACCTAAATGAAAATTTAACATTTAGTAATATGAGTCAAAAAATGAGAGAAATAAAATTAAAATATAAAAATCCATATGTTGTAGCAATAGATGCAGCTCTGTCTGCAGAAAGTGAAATTGGAAACATATATATTGCAGATGATGGAATTATAATAGGAAGAGGTCTTAATAAAAGTAAGAAAAAAATAGGCGATATAGGAATAAAAGTAGTTGTTGGTAAAGATTACAATGATAATGAGCTTAATTTTAGATGTTTGCAAAATATTTCATTATCAAAAATAATGGACTTGTCCAAAAAAATTTCTGATGGAATTATAAAAACTTTTGAATAACAATACAAAATATGGAAAAAATATCTATATATAAATTTTAGGAGGTATATAGGTATGGAAAATATGAGAAATATTATAAGAATAAAGGATGTACCATCTAATACAATTGAGGAGGCTATAATTATATTAAAAGAAAATAAAAAAGCAAAAAAACATGAGTATTCAAATAAATTTAAAAATATAAATGAAAGAACTGAGGATGACAAAAAATTTGTAATTAAAGAAGCAGAATTGATAATAGCTGATTATTTAAAAGAAACAGAGCCTGATAATACAAGTGTAAAAAGAAAATTGAGAAGATTAAAATGTACAAGTGCAATTTTAGGATTATTATTAATTGTAAGCATTATATTTTAATACTAAACATATATTAATAGTGAGATACTTTTTAGATAAGGAATGATGCTATTAATATGGATAGATTGATTAGTGATGAAGAGCGTATTAGAAGAGCAGAGGATGTTTTAGAAAGACGCAGGAATACAGATTTACGAATATCAAGTGATAATTTTACAAAAAGCGAACCAACTTCAAAAGTAAAAAAAATGTTTATTCAAATATTGGTGTGTTTGTTAATATATTGTGGAATATACTATGTGAAAAATTCTCCAAATGAGAAAATAAAAACATATATTTCAAATATTAATAGTGTATTAAATTATGATGTGAATTTTAATAAAATATATACAGATGTATGTGCAAAATTAGAGGATATAGATAAAAAATTAAATAAGAATAATGAAGGTGAACAAAACCAGGAATCACAAAATAGTGAAAATAATCAAAATCAAGATGATAAAAGTAGTGAACAAACTCAAAATGAAAATTCAAATACAGATGATGGAAATCAGAATGTTACTGAAGTTCAAGAGCAATCAAGTAATCAAAATATGGAACTTGGGATAGGTGGAAGTACAGAAGATTTTATAGAAAAAACTGCTAACTTTATTACAGCAGATGATGAAATGAAAAGTGATGCAGAATACATAAAGACAAATTTTAATATTATAAATCCATTACAAAATAGTGTAGTAACATCGAAATTTGGAACAAGAAATTCAACAGAAATTGTTTCTGCAAATCATAAAGGAATTGACTTAGGTGCAACTACTGGAACAAGTATTATATCAGCTATGGATGGAACTGTAATTGAAGCATCTTCAAAAGGTGATTATGGAATACATTTAAAGATTCAAAATAATGATGTAGTCGTTGTATATGCTCATTGTAGTGAATTACTTGTAAAAGAGGGGGATAAAGTAAATCAAGGAATGAAAATTGCAAAAGTTGGGTCAACAGGGAAAGCAACAGGACCACATTTGCATTTTGAAATTAGAAGGGAAAATAGAGCAGTTAATCCAGAATATCTATTACAGTTTTAAAGTTTAATTATAATTGTAAATAGAATTATTAAAAGGAGTATAAGTGATGATATGCAAATAAAGGTAGATTTAAAAATATTAATATTTGCATTAATATTTTTTCTAACAAATCAGATAAAATTATACATATTACTAATGATATTTGCATTTATACACGAAATGGCACATCTAATTACTGGTGTATGTTTAGGGTTTAAAGCATCAGTGCTGGAAGTTAAGCCAATAGGATTTTCAATATCATTTATAAATCCAATAGTAGATTATAATAAAAAGATATTAAAATCAAACATACTAGAGCTAAAAAAAATAATAATATACATAGCAGGTCCTTTAATTAATTTTATTTTGGGAATAATATGTTTCTTTAAAGTTGATATTATGTATATAAATTTGATATTAGCAATTATAAACCTAATTCCAATTTATCCACTAGATGGAGGTAGAATATTAAAAAGCGTATTGTGTATTTTTTGTGGAAGAGCAAAAGCATATAAAATTACAGAAGTTGTATCAACTATAAGTTTATCAATATTACTGTTTGGATGTAGTTTACTAGTGTTATATGCGCATAATTGGGGGTTGGTTTTAATTATGGGATATTTGTGTTATTTGAAAATAAAAGAATCACTATATGTAAAAAGTAAATTGAGGTTATATAGTTTATTAGAAAAGTGATTGTAATAAATTAACCAATGAGATTTTTATAAACAAGTAGAAAAAAGGTAGTTATAATATAATAATGTAACTATCTTTTTTCTGATATATTATTCTGCCAAAAAAGGTCGATGAAATTTATTTGACTTTTATAATTTTTATTAATATAATTCAATAAAACAATAGATAAAAGGAGGGCATTTATGTCAAACGAAATTACTGATGATAACAAAGTAAAAAAGATGATTGATAGTTTAGTAGAAAAAGCTAAAAAAGCATCTGAGGAATACTTAAAACTTGACCAAGAGCAAGTAAATAATATTGTTAAAGCAATGTCTATGGCAGGATTAGAACATCATATGGAACTTGCAAAAATGGCAGTTGAAGAAACTGGAAGAGGAATTTATGAAGATAAAATAACAAAGAATATGTTTGCAACAGAATATATTTATCATAGTATAAAATATGATAAAACAGTTGGTGTAATAAATGAAAATGAAGAAGAAGGTTATGAGGAAATAGCAGAGCCAATAGGAATTATTGCAGGTGTAACACCTGTAACTAATCCAACTTCAACAACAATGTTTAAATCAATTATTTCAGCTAAAACAAGAAATGTAATAATTTTTGGATTTCATCCATCAGCGCAAAAATGTAGTGTTGCTGCAGCAAAAATAGTTAGAGATGCAGCTATAAAAGCTGGTGCACCTGAAAATTGTATTTTATGGATTGAAGAGCCATCTATAACAGCAACAAATATGTTAATGCATCATCCAGATGTTAATTTAATATTGGCAACTGGTGGAACCGGAATGGTAAAAGCAGCATATTCATCTGGTAAGCCAGCATTAGGTGTTGGACCAGGAAATGTTCCTTGTTATATAGATAAAACAGCAAAATTGAAAACATCTGTAAATGATTTAGTTATGTCTAAGTCATTTGATAATGGGATGATTTGTGCATCAGAACAATCTGTAATAATAGATAAAGATATTCAAAAGGAATTTGAAGCTTTAATGAAAGATGCAGGATGCTATTTCTTAAGTGATAGTGAAACTAAAAAATTACGAGGAAGTATGTTTATTGAAGAAAAAGGTTGTGCATTAAATGCAGATATTGTTGGAAAAAGTCCATATAATATTGCAAAAGGAGCAGGAATTGAAGTACCACAAGATACTAAAGTTTTAGTGCTAAAAGAAAATGGAGTTGGAATTGAATATCCATTTTCAAAGGAAAAATTAAGTCCAGTATTGGCTTATTATATTGTAAATAATTCAGATGAAGGAATAGAATTAGCAGAAAAATTGTTAGAATTTGGTGGATTAGGACATTCAGCAGTAATTCATTCAGAAGATAGAAATACTATAGAAAAATTTGCAGAAACTGTAAAAGCAGGAAGAATTATAGTAAATTCACCATCAACACATGGTGCAATAGGAGATATTTATAATACAAATATGCCATCACTTACACTTGGTTGTGGAACATTTGGAGGAAATTCTACAACTGCTAATGTATCATCAGTTAATTTAATAAATATAAAAAGAGTAGCAAAAAGGAGAGTTAATATGCAATGGTTTAAAGTTCCAGAAAAAATATATTTTGAAGCTGGATCAATAGCATACTTAGAAAAAATGCAAGATATTTCAAGAGCATTTATTGTAACTGATCCAGGTATGGTTAAATTAGGTTATGTTGATAAAATTTTATATCATTTAAGAAAAAGATCTCAATATGTGCATTCAGAGATATTTGCAGAGGTTGAACCAGATCCATCTTTTGATACAATAAAAAAAGGTGTTGAAATGATGAATACATTTAATCCTGATGTAATTATAGCAATAGGTGGAGGAAGTCCTATTGATGCAGCTAAAGGAATGTGGCTATTTTATGAGCACCCAGAAGCAGATGCAGAGGGATTAAAACTTAAATTTATGGATATTCGTAAGCGTACATACAAATTTCCAAAATTAGGTGAAAAGGCAAAAATGGTTTGTATTCCAACAACTTCTGGAACAGGATCAGAAGTTACATCTTTTGCTGTTATAACAGATAAAAAAATAAATAAAAAATATCCTTTAGCAGATTACGAATTAACACCAGATGTAGCAATAATTGATCCAGATTTAGTTAAAAGCTTACCAAAGAGCGTAACAGCAGATACTGGTATGGATGTTTTAACACACGGTTTAGAGTCATATGTTTCTAATATGGCATCAGATTTTACAGATGGTTTAGCAATGAAAGCGATTGAGTTAGTATATAAAAATATTAGAGAAGCATATAACAACGGAGATAATCAATATGCAAGAGAAAAAATGCATAATGCAAGTTGTATAGCTGGAATGGCATTTTCTAATGCATTTTTAGGAGTAAATCATTCAATAGCACATAAATTAGGAGGAGAATTCCACATACCACATGGAAGAGCAAATGCAATAATCCTTCCATATGTAATAAGATATAATGCAACAAAACCAACAAAATTTGTGTCATTCCCTAAATACGAGTATTTTATAGCTGATCAAAAATATGCAGATATAGCTAAAAGATTAGGATTAAAAGCAAAAACAACAGAGCAAGGTGTAGATTCTTTAATAGAAGCTGTAAAAGAATTAAATAGAGATTTAAATATTCCAAAAACTTTAAGAGAAGCAGGCGTAGATGAGCAAGAATTCTTAGCAAAAGTTGATAAATTATCAGAAATGGCTTTTGAAGACCAATGTACAACTGCAAATCCACGTGTTCCATTAGTTCATGAAATTAAGGAATTAATGCTTCAAGCTTATTATGGTGAAAGAGAATAGATTTTATAAAATAAATTGACGAGAAAATTTGAGACGAGTATAATAATATTGTATTAAATAAAAATTAAGGAGGACAACATGAATTATAGAGAAGAATCATTGAAAAAACACTATGAATGGAAAGGAAAACTCGAGATTTCTGCAAGAGCTAAAGTTGATAGTAAAGAGGCTTTATCATTAGCATATACACCTGGAGTTGCTGAACCTTGTCTTGAAATTCAAAAGGATTATAAAAAAAGTTGGGAATTAACTCGTCGTTGGAATATGGTTGCTGTTATAACTGATGGAACAGCTGTATTAGGATTAGGAGATATTGGTCCAGAGGCAGGTATGCCAGTTATGGAAGGAAAGAGCGTTTTATTTAAAGAATTTGGTGATGTAGATGCATTTCCTATTTGTGTTAGAACAAAAGATGTAGACGAATTTGTTCAAACAGTTTATAACATAAGTGGATCTTTTGGTGGAATCAACCTTGAAGATATTTCTGCACCTCGTTGTTTTGAAATTGAAGAAAAACTTAAGGAAAAATGCGATATTCCAGTTTTTCACGATGATCAACATGGAACTGCAATTGTTACAAGTGCTGCAATTATAAATTCAATGAAGATTTTGAATAAATCTATAGAAAATTGTAGAGCTGTTATAAATGGAGCTGGTGCAGCAGGTATTGCTATTGCTAAATTATTAATGACTTTAGGTTTAAAAGATGTTATTTTATGTGATAGAACTGGTGCAATATATGAGGGAAGAGAAAAATTAAATCCAATTAAGGAATCTATTGCAAAAGTTACAAATAGAAGTTTTACAAAAGGAACATTAAAAGATGCTTTAGTTGGTGCAGATATATTTATTGGTGTTTCTGCTCCTGGAGTATTAACTGCAGAAATGATTAAAACAATGAACGATGATCCAGTTGTATTTGCTATGGCTAATCCAACTCCAGAAATTATGCCAGATGAAGCAAAAAAAGCAGGGGTTAAAATAATGGGAACAGGTCGTTCAGATTTTCCAAATCAAATTAATAATGTTATTGCATTCCCTGGAATTTTTAGAGGTGCATTAGATGTTAGAGCTAGTCAAATAACAGAAAATATGAAGATTGCTGCTGCATATGCAATTGCTGGTCTTGTTAGTGATGATGAGCTAAATGAAGAATATATTTTACCACAAGCTTTTGATCCAAGAGTTAAAAATGCTGTAGCAAATGCTGTTTCAAAAGCTGCAATAAAAGATGGTGTTAATAGAATTTAATTTATTTTATGCAAATATGTTTTAATTGAATATAGAAAGATTAAATTTAAAATAAAAACTGTTTACAATACATTATAAATTGTAAACAGTTTTTTATGTCTAAAATCAAAATATTCCAATTATATTATTTATAGAAAAATCTGTTGAATCATAGAAGATATCTTCAATCTTTTGTAAATTATCTTCACTATATTCTATTTCTTTTGAAAAGTTTTTTACTATTTCTGTGCAGTCTTCAAGTGTTAATGTTTTGTTTTCTAACCATTGGCAAAAGAATAAAATTTTTATTAAAGCTATACTTAGTGCCAAAAATTCTACTTTTGAAAGTACATCTTTATCAAATGTTGCTTTTAAAAAATATCTCCAAATAAAGTATATTGCTATATTTTGTAAGTAATTATTAAGTTGTGGATTTTGTTTTTCAAAATTATGTAGAGAGTTTTGTGAATTATTATATATTAAAATACTATGTTTTAAATAAGGTATCCAATCTGGATTAAGTGGATCTAGTGTTGTGTAAAAATTTAGAATTGGTGTTATATCTGTTTTTTCGTAATCTATTATATCAAAAATTTCTTCATCATCTAGCATGTCATTATCAATATCTAATTGAATTGTATAAGCATACCATAATATATTGCGAATCTTTAGGTTGAAATTTTTTTCAGTATTTTCAATGTGTGAGATTATTTTTAATCTGCAGTTTAAAAGATAGTTAAATAATTCCATATCATAAGTATCTGCATCTTCAAAAGGAATTTCTTTTTCTATTGTTGTAAAAGGTTTTTTTTGTGACAAAATTATTCGTCCAGCTTCTTCACAACACAACCCAATTCCACCTTCTTTTAAATTATTAAACCACTCATAATATCGTGGGTGTTCTGTACATATATCACACATTTTGTCTTCACCTAATTGTATATAAACTTCACAAAGATTTTTGTTATTTAAAAGAGGACATCGATTTTTATCATTTAAAGCAAAATGGCTAGGTGAACCAAAATCAATACTTTTTCTCAATTTTTCTCCAAATTCACCAGATACATTTTTATAAAAATCAGCAGATTTTTTATCTATATCAATTTCCCAACCAATGCAACAACAATCTTTACATTTGTCTGCAATGCAATGAAATTCATTAAAATATGTAGGTGTTCGTAATTTCATATAAGATAACCTTCTTTCTAGGAAAATGGGAAAAGGGGACGGTTCTCTTTTCCCATTTTTGGGAAATTGGGACACATTTGAAATTAATGGAATTAGTCAAATTTGTTTGAATTAATTTTTGATCTATTTCCAGAATTCAATTTTAAGCCTTTTAGAGATTTGTATTATATAAAGTTCCTTTTCACGCTTTTTCTAAAATTATACAAGCAAAATTTAAGAAAATCAATAACTTAAAAGGTAAAAGTGGTTTCCAGTTATTTCCATTGATTATTATAAAAAATGAAAATATAATTAAATAAAGGGATAGTGGTGTAAATGAGGATATTGAAATGTTATGGTAAAAAAATTGTAAGAAAGGAACTAAAAGCTTGTTATAAATTCTTTATTAATGAAGTAAATGATAACACGAAAAGTGAGGGATATGGTCTTATTAGAGATAAAACAATATTGGCAGATAATATTTCAAGTATAGCATCTGTTGGTTACGGATTAGTAGCATTGGTTATAGGAGTAAAACACAAATGGATTTCATATAAAAGTGCATATAATAAAGCAGTTGGGACTTTAGATACATTTATTAATAATGTTGAAGGAATAAACGGCTTTTTTTATCATTTTGTAAATATGGAAAATGGTAAAAGAGAATGGGACTGTGAAGTATCTATAATAGATACAGCTATATTCATATGTGGAGCTTTGACTGCTGGTGAATATTTTGGAAAAGATGTGAAGAAAAAGGCAGAAATTTTGTATAAAAAAATAAATTGGCAGTGGTATAGAAACGAAAAAAATAATTATTTTTATATGGGGTATAAACCTGAAATTGGATTTTGGGGACATTGGGATATGTATGCAGAGCAATTAATGTTATATGTTTTGGGAGTAAGCTCTCCAACATTTCCTATAGACAAAAGTATGTATTATACATTCCAAAGGAAAAAAGCTGATTATTGCGATATTAAAGATATAATATATACATATTGTGGGACATTATTTCCATATCAGTTTTCACACGCTTGGATAGATTTTAGAAATTTAAAAGATGAAAATCAAACTGATTGGTTTGAAAATTCTATAAAAGCGACTAAAGCAAATAGACAATATTGCATAAATAATATGAATAATTTTAAAACATATAACGAAAATTCATGGGGATTAACTTCATGTTTATCTCCAAGAGGATATTGTGAATTTGGAGCTAAACCAAGTGATGCTAATTTAAATAAAATGAATGATGGTACTGTATCTCCTTGTGGTGCAATAGGTTCAATTATTTTTACACCAAATGAAAGTATAAAAGCAATGGAATATTATTACAATAATTTTCCAAAATTATGGGGAAAATATGGGTTTAAGGATGGATACAATTTAGAAAAAAAATCACCTTGGTTTGCAGAGGAATATATAGGAATTGATAAGGGAATAGAGCTATTAATGCTTGAAAATTATTTGAATGGAACCGTTTGGAGATATTTTATGAAAAATAAATATGTGAGAGCAGGATTAGATATATTGAAAATTAAAAAAATTGAAAGTACAGAAAAAGAGAACGAATCTATTTCAAAGAAATTAAAGGATACAGGAGTTTAAAGATTAGGAGGAGATAAATATGAAAAAGTATAATATAGGTGTTGATATTGGTGCTAGTCATGTATCTTGCGGTTTGTATAATATTTATGAAAAAAGATTAGAGCATAAAATATATTTATTAAATAAAATGGATAAAACTATAGAGATAGAAAAATCTACTAAAAAATTCATAGAAATAATAAAATCTTTAATAGATAATCTACAAAAAGAATGTAAATTCGAGTTTAATGAAGTATCTTCAATCGGATTAGCATGTCCAGGAGGAAATATAAAAGAGGAAGGAATATTCTTGGGATCAAGATCTCTTAATGTAACTAAAATTAATTGGCGTATAGCATTAGAAAAATATGGCACAAAAGTTTTTACAGAAAATGATTGTACTTGTGCTGGAATATGTGAATATTATATAAATGCTTGGGATGAATTTGTAATGTTTACATTGGGATCAGGATTGGGAATTTCATATATGAAAAATGGAAAATGTATCAGTGAGGTCGGATGGGATATAAGCAAACTTAACAAAAGAGTTGGAGAAAAATATGATAAATATATAAATAGTTTTGAAGGATTGTCAAAAAGATATAACAGAATAAAAAACAAAAAGTATGCAAGAACAGAAATTTTTAGATGTATAGAAAAGAATGATATTGATGCAAAGATACTTTTGCAAGAATATATAAGAAATTTTATTGGAGGAATAAAGAAAATAGAAAGTGTATATGGTATTGGTAAATATTCAATAGGTGGTGGAATGTCAGAGTATGACAATTACTTTTTTGATAAAATAAAGGAAAATCTACCTGGTATTGATATCAGAATAGCAAAATATAAAAATGATTCTGGAATAATTGGTGCTACTATGTTAGAATATATCCAATGAAATATTTATGTAAGGGTATTAAAGAGCTGAATTGACAAACTAGAAAAAATAGCTTATTATATAACCATAATATTAAAAAGGAGAGCAAAAAAAATGAATAGAGAAAAAGAGCTAAGGAGTAAAATAAAATATAGGGGCTTCGGCTGTGTAACTATTACAACGAGATAAAGCTATATATTAAATATAGTTGTTGTAATAGTTGATATATGGCATTATATCTCGTTATAAAAATACACATATAAGGAGATATAATTATGATAGAAATAAAATTAAATAATATAATAAAAAATTACGGATTAAAAAATGTGTTAAATGGAATGAATTTAACACTAAAAACAGGTGAAAGAGTAGCAATAATAGGTTACAATGGAGCAGGAAAAAGCACAGTTTTTAAAATTATAATGAAACAAGAAAGTATAAGCTCTGGAACAATAAGTATTAGGAAAAATGCTACAATAGGTATGCTGAAACAAATTTATGAATATGAAGAAAAAAATCCAAATGTATACACTTTTCTACAAAGGAGTTTTGAACATTTTTTTGAATTAGAAACAAAATTAAAAAAATTAGAAAATGAGATGTCTTATGAAAAAGATGACGAAAAAATGAGTGAATTACTACAAAAATATGGAAATGTACAACAAAAATATATACAAATGGGAGGCTATGATATTCAAGAAAAATTTAATAAAATATGCTCTGGATTACAAATAAATGAAAAAATGTTAAATCAAAATTATAATGATTTAAGTGGAGGAGAAAAAACTATAGTAAATTTAGGTGCATTGTTATTAAAAGAGCCAAGTATACTTTTGTTAGATGAGCCAACAAATCACCTAGATATGGAAAAATTGGAATGGTTAGAAAAATTTTTAAAAGAATATAAAGGAACTATATTAATGGTTTCGCATGATAGATATTTTTTAGATAAAGTTGCTACCAAAACAATTTTATTGGAAAACGGAAAAGAAAAAATATATTTGGGAAATTACTCATATTTTCTAAAAGAAGACGAAAAAAGAACTCTTGCGGAATTTGAAAATTATAAAAATCAGCAGAAAATGATTAAGAAGATGAAAGAGTCTATAAAAACTTTAAGAAAATTTGGAGAGCTTGCTAAAAATGAAATGTTCTTTAAGAGAGCAAAAAGCATAGAAAAAAAATTAGCAAAAATAGAGCAACTTCCACAAGTTGATTTAGAGCAAAAAACATTACTTAATTTTAAATTAAATATTGATTCAAGATCTGGAAAAGATGTTGTTATAATAAATAATTTGAATAAAAATTTTGAAAGCAAAAATATATTTGAAAATGCAAATTTGCAAATACACTATGGTGAAAAAATTGCGCTAATAGGAAAAAATGGAACAGGAAAAAGTACATTATTAAAAATCATTATGAATGAAGATTGTGAATATACTGGTGAAATAAAAATAGGTCAGTCAGTAAATATTGGATATATCCCACAAGAAATAAAATTTGAAGATGATAATCAAACAATATTAAATTTTTTTGAACAATTTGATAATCGAAATGAAACTGAAATAAGAACAAGTTTAGCAAAATATATGTTTAGAGGAAATGATGTGTTCAAGAAGGTAAGTAGTTTATCTGGAGGAGAAAAGGTTAGATTGATACTTGCAAAATTGCTAAAACAAAACATTAATTTTTTAATATTGGATGAACCAACAAATCATATTGATATTGAAACAAGAGAATTGTTAGAAGAAGCAATAAAGGAATATTCAGGAACAGTACTATTTGTTTCGCATGACAGATATTTTATAAATAATTTGGCGGAAAGAATTGTGGAAGTAAAAGAAAAAAGATTTTTTTCTTATGTTGGAAATTATGATGAATATTTGAGAAAGTTTGAATAAAGCAATAAATTTGGGGGCATGAAAAATATTTTAGCGAAAATTGAAAGTCCCTTAGATCTGAAAGGAGAAAATACATATGGATAAAAATGAATTAATTAAATTAGTAGAAAGCTTAAATTTTCCACAAGAAGAATATTATATTTTGTCTAGTGGTTGTTTACTATTTTATGGTTTACGAGAAAAAGCTAATGATTTAGATTTGTGTATATCAGAAAAATTGTTTAATGATATAAAAGAAAAATATAATCTAGTTGAGGAAAAGAAAAATGAGTGTGGATTTTATAAATTAAATGATTTAGTTGAAGTTGTAGTTGATTCACCAGCAGAATTTGAGAATCAATATGATTTTAAAGATGGTTACCAACTTCAAAAATTAGAGATAATATTAAGAGATAAAAAGAAAAGAAATCTACCAAAGGATAAGCGTGATATTGAGAAAATTGAGAGATATTTAAGTGAGATAGAAAGATAATTTGAAGAATCTGAAGAATGAAAAATTTTTTCAGATTCTTTTTAAAAAGAAAGATTAGTAAAAGAAAAAAAGACATATGTTTTTCTAGATGAAATTCAAAATGTAAATGAATTTGAAAAAACAGTAGACAGTTTATTTATAAATAAAAATATAGATTTATATATAACAGGTTCAAATGCATATCTATTATCTTCAGAATTAGCAACATTACTTACAGGAAGGTATATAGAAATAAAAATGTTACCATTATCATTTAAAGAGTATTTATCATGTTTTGAAGATAAAACAGATTTATCAAGAAAATTTAGAGATTATCTAAGATATAGTTCATTTCCTCAAGCAGCCCAATTATATAAAATAAACCCAGAAAATATAAATTTATTTTTGGATGGAATATATAATACTATTTTATTTAAAGATGTAATGCAAAGAAAAGGAATAACAGATAAAAATGTGTTAGAAAGAGTTACAAAATATTTGTATGACAACATTGGAAATAGAACGAGTATGAAAAGCATAAGTGATAATATTGAAGGAATAGAAAAAAATTCATCATATAATACAATTTCAAACTATGTAGATGTATTAATAGATAGCTATTTAATATTTAAAGCCAGCAGATATGATATTAAAGGAAAAGAGTTTTTAAAAACTCAAGAAAAATATTATGCAATAGATATAGGATTAAGATATTATATGTTAGGACAAGGCTCTGGTCGAGATATGGGACATATATTAGAAAATGTCGTGTATCTTGAATTGTTGAGACGAGGATATGAAGTATATATAGGAAAATATGATGATTTAGAAGTTAATTTTGTGGCAAGAAAGCCAGAAAATATTAAATATTATCAAGTAGCACTAACTACTAGAGGCGAAAATGAAGGAGATAATAAAATATTAGATAGAGAATTAACTCCATTGAAGAAGATAAATGATAATTATCCTAAATACATTTTGACATTAGCTGATGATTTAGATGCTGATTTTGATGGAATAAAAGAGATAAATGTATTAGATTGGTTACTCGAAGAAAAATAGTTGAAAATACAATTTAAAGTTAATTACAAAAAAGCAAAATATTAATGTATGGGATTACAGAAATATTTTGCTTTTTTGATTATAAAGGATAATTTTCGGTGTAGTGTTACATTGTGCAGTTGGTAAGAATATAAAAGAGTTTTATGTGGATAAACAAGAAACAACAAGAGCTTATTATATAATGCTTAAGGTTATTCATTAATCAGTTCTTAAATTGTAAAAATTAATATAATTTGATATAATACAATCATCAAAGAAGGGAGGGAAAATATGAAGTATATAAACAAAGGGAAAAGGGATATTTTAATATTTCCTCAATTCACAAATATAGAAAAAATTGAAAATATTAGAAAACAGTATGATGAATTGTATAAAATATTGCCACCACATATAACTTTAGCATTTCCGTTTGAAGGCTCTATGTCTAATGATGAGCTAAAAGACAGATTAATGCAAGTTTTAAAATCCGTGAAACCATTTGAAATCGTAATGTCAGGTGTGTCATTACATAAAGATGAAAATATTAAGACTAACTATATATTTTTAAGTGTCGTGTCAGGCGGGAAAGAAATAAAGATACTGCATAATGAAATATATGAAAAAGTATTAAATCAAAAAATGAGTTTTGAATATATACCTCATATAACCCTTGGAACTACGGAAAATGAGCAAATTGAATTTGAACTGAATGATAAGTTTAAAACCATAGTTACCAAAGTTTCTGTGGAAGAAATTGGAGAAAATGAAGAGTCAAAAGTGTTATTTGAGGTAGATTTATAAATTATAAAAGAGAGGATAAAACTATGGAAAAACGAGATTTATATGATAAAAATAGAAATTTAACAGGAAAAACAATATACAAAGGCGAGTCAGTACCTGAAGGCTCATATATAGTAGTGGTACTTATTTACATACAAAACTCTAAAGGAGAGTTTTTATTACAAAAAAGAAGTGCAAGAAAAAATGGATTATGGGCAACTACAGGGGGACATCCAAAATCTGGAGAAGATAGTATTCAGGGAATATTAACAGAAGTAAAAGAAGAGATTGGAGTGGATTTAAATCCAGAAAAATTAGTAAAATACTATGGTGGAAGGTCTGAAAAAGAAAGAGTTTTTTGGGATGATTATTATATAAAAATGGATGTTGATGATATTGAAAAACTAAAATTACAAGAGGAAGAAGTTGAAAAAGTTGGATGGTTTTCAATTGATGAAATAAAGAAAATGAATGATGAAGGAAAATTTTTTAGAAATCATTATGAAGAATTTGAAGTTTTGATGGATTGGTTGAAGAAAAGTGAGTAGGTGAAAAATTTTTTTATAATGAGTGATTTTAAATAAATTTCTTAGGGAGAGCAATATGAAAAGTATAGAAAAATATTATGATGTAACCGAAGCGGATGTACCTAGAACATTTGTTAAATATTTTATTGAAAAAATAAAATGCAACCCAACAAATGCAATTGATTTAGGATGTGGAGCTGGAAATGATACAGTATATTTGATAAAAAATGGATGGAATGTTTTGGCAATTGATAGAGAAAATGTTGAATCAAGAATAACAAAAAGATTGACAACAAATGAACTACAACATTTTAAGTTTGAACAACAAAGCTTTGAAAAAATAAAGTTGAAAAAATCAAAATTAATTGTAGCAAATTACTCTTTATCATTTTGCAATAAAGAAAAATTTGAAGATTTATGGAACGAAATTAAAATGAACTTGGAAAAAGATGGATACTTTGTTGGAAATTTTTTCGGAGTTAATGATACTTGGAATAAAACTAGGCCACAAATGACATTCTTTTCAAAAAATCAAGTATGTGAATTGTTTAAGAATTTTGATATTTTAAATTTTAAAGAAGTTGAAGTTGATAAGAAAACAGGATTAGGTGAACTAAAACATTGGCACATATTTCATGTAATCGCGAAAAATAATTAATAATTAAGAGGAGAAAATTATGAAAATGGCATTAAAGTGTTTGTTAATTGGAATAGCTATAGTTATCATATTTATTTTTGGAATAAATTTTTATGTTAAACAGTCTACTAAAAATAGAATTATAAAAAATCAAGAGCATAAAGATTTATCTGATGTAGATTGCATAATTATCTTAGGTGCTGGAGTATGGGGAGATAAACCAAGTCCAATGTTAGAGGATAGATTATTAGAAGGTATTAATCTATACAAAAATAATGTGTCTAGTAAAATTATAATGAGTGGTGATCATGGAAGAGAAGATTATGATGAGGTAAATCTTATGAAGAATTATGCTATTGAAAAAGGGATACCATCAGAAGATATTTTTATGGATCATGCTGGATTTTCTACTTATGAAACTATGTATAGAGCAAAAGAAATTTTTAAAGCTAAAAAGGTAGTAATTGTAACACAAAATTATCATATGTATAGAGCTTTGTATGATGCGAAAAAGCTGGGATTAGATGCATATGGAGTATGTTCTGATCCAAGACAATATGTTGGGGCAACATATAGAGAAATAAGAGAAATATTGGCAAGAGATAAGGATTTTGTTAAATGTATATTTAAGCCAAAGCCTACTTATTTAGGAGATGAAGTCCCTGTGAGTGGAAATGGTGATATAACGAATGATAAGAAAAGAGATGTTTAGCAAGATTGTATAGTTAAGTTTGATGAAATACTATTCTAAAGCAAAGGAGTGGAAATATGAAGGTATTAACAATAAAGCAACCATGGGCTAGTTTGATAATGCTTGGTTATAAAAGATTTGAATTTAGAAGTTGGAAAACAAATTATAGAGGAGAGCTCCTTATTCATGCTGGACAAGGAATTGATAAAGAGGCGATGAAAAGATTACAAAAATATATCCCCAAAGATATGCCGAAAGGTAAAATATTGGGAAAAGCTAAGTTAGTTGATTGTGTGAAAATGTCTCCGGAGTTTAAGAAAGAGCTATTGAAGGAGAATAAGGATATATATGCAGATAGCACTTTTAAGGAAAACTACCGGTTGGCAAATGGAAGATATTGAAGTTTTTGACGAGCCAATCGAAGCAAAAGGGCATTTGAGTTTGTGGGAGTTTGATATGAAATTGTAGGAGATGAATGTTTGTGATTGTTGAATATGATGAAAAATATAATGAACAAATTAAAGATTTATTGGTAGAATTACAAAATTATTTGATTGATATCGATGATTGGCATACCCAGGTATTAATTCCAGAATATAGAGAAAAGTATTTTGAAATGGATATGAAGAAAGTTGAAATGCAAGATGGCAAAATATTTTTATCCATTGAAGATGAGTTGGTTAATGGATTAATTGTTGGAGTAATTGAAACTGTGGATGAAATCGATAAATTAACAAATGATTGTGCTAAAACGGGTGTGATTTTAGAATTGATTGTTAGCAAGAAATATCGAGAAAATGGTGTTGGAAAAATATTATTAAATAAAGTGGAAGAGCATTTTAAAAAAGTTGGTTGCGTTAGAACAAATATTGAAGTGTTTGGTCCTAATATTGGTGGCTTAAAGTTTTATGAAAAAATGGATATGTTGTGAGAGATATGATTGTTTCTAAAAAGTTATAGAATAGAAATAGAGCAAAATTAATATTTTATATTTTTTTTAAGAGAATGGAGATCTTTATGGTAAAAGATATAGTAAAGGATGTAATGTTTTTATCTCAGAAGGCCGAAAAGGCAAATGAAAATGATAAGTTTATTGCTAAAGATTTGTTGGATACATTGAAAGCAAATAAAGATAGATGTGTTGGTTTGGCAGCTAATATGATTGGATATAATAAGGCAATTATTTGCGTGTCTAGTGGTTTATTCGATTTTGTGATGATAAATCCAGTTATTACGAAGAAAAGTGGAAAATATGAAACTGAGGAAGGTTGCTTGTCTTTGATTGGTGAAAGAAAATGTGTGCGATATACAGAGATTGAAGTGGATTATTCTGATGTGAATTTTGAGAGAAAACATGGAACGTATACGGGATTTGTTGCTGAGATTATTCAGCATGAGATTGATCATACTAATGGAATTATTATTTAATGAGAGCTGGTTAAAATTGTAATATTAATTTGAAAAGAATGAATTTGGAGTGATGATAATGGATATTTGGGAAGAAATGTATAATAAGGCTAAGGTTGAATATCATAGAGAGCAAGTTTCACCTTTTATTGTAGCGCATCATGTTGTGTCTGCGGTAGAAAGCGAAGATGGTGAGATTTTTACTGGATTTTGCATTGAAAGTGCAAGTGGTGTTATGAATTTGTGTGCAGAGAGAGTTGCGGCTCTGAATATGTATATGAGTACAGGAAAAACGAAAATTAAGAGATTAATTGCATGTCGAGAAAATCCACCAAAGAACGGTGGCATGCCCTGTGGTGCCTGCAGAGAGTTTTTGATGCAGTTGAATAGAGCTAATGGTGAGATGGAAATTTTGGTGGATTTTGAGAGTAGGAGAACTGTGAAGTTGAAGGATGTTTTTCCGAATTGGTGGGGGGAGAAGAGGTATGATAGGTGAGTAGAATTATACATAATTCAAATACTATAGATTAAAATTGCTATCCCGAAAATACAATGAAATGAAGCATTTGAAAGATGTAGTAAGTGCTTTTTAGTGTTTTTTGAGCAAAATTGTTATACTTAGGTTGCAATTAGGTTGAGAGGAGTGACTGAGTTAAACAAGTTTTAACAATGAATTTATTGGAATTATGCACAAGAAGTTGTATAATTAGGAAAAATGAGAGGAGAAAATATTATGGATAAATATTATGAAATAAAAGTAACAATAAGGGAATCACATCCACCAACTTGGCGAAGATTACGAATACCAGCAAATATAACATTTAATGATTTAGCAGCAATTATAGAAATTGCATTTGAATGGTGTGGCTATCACTTGTATGAATTTGAAATTGGGTCTACTTTGCACGAGATGGGACAATTTATAGCAGTACCTTCAGAGGACGAATATGGAATAGAAGAAATAAAAGGAAAGATATTGGATTCTGGAAAAGAAAAAATAGATAAATACTTCAAAAGATATAAGAGAATGAAGTTTATATATGATTTTGGAGATAACTGGGTACATGATATTATAATAGAAAAAGAAATAGATGAAAAAATTGAAAATCCAATTTGTATAAAAGCAAAATCAGGAGCATATCCAGAAGATTGTGGTGGAACATGGGGATATGAGGAATATTATCCAAATGATGAAGGAAGAGAAGAATTAGATATAGATTTTATAAATGAAGAATTAGAAGACTATAAAGATTTTGCAAAACAGTTATATGATAGAGAAATGTTTTAGAAAATAAAAAAAGGGATATTATGAAAGTATTAACAATAAAGCAACCATGGGCAACATTAATAATGCAGGGCAATAAAAGATTCGAATTTAGAAGCTGGCAAACTAAATATAGAGGAGATTTACTAATCCATGCAGGAAAAGGAATAGATAAAGAAGCGATGAAAAGATTAGCAAAATATATCCCAGAAAATATGCCAACTGGAAAAATATTAGGAAAAGTAACATTAGTAGATTGCGTTAAAATGTCACCAGAATTTAAAGACATATTATTAAAAGAAAATAAAGATATATACACAGATAGTTCTTTCAAAGAAAATTATGGTTGGCAACTAGAAGATGTAGAAGTATTTGATGAACCAATAGAGGCAAAAGGAAAATTGAGCTTGTGGGAATATGATTTAAAGGAGAAATAAGTTATGAAAATTATATTTATAGAATATCCAAAATGTTGTACTTGTAAAAAAGCAAAAAAGTGGTTAGAAGCAAACAAAATCGAATTTATAGATAGGAACATTGTTGAAGAAACACCAACAGTTGAAGAATTAACTGAATGGATACAAAAGAGTAGAGAAGAATTAAATAAATGGTTTAATACAAGTGGATTAAAGTATAAAAAATTGAATTTAAAAGATAAATTAGTAACTATGAGTGACAAAGAGAAAATAGAATTATTAGCAAAAGATGGAATGCTTATAAAGAGAACAGTATTAGTATCAGATAAGGGAATATTTACAGGCTTTAAGGAAGATAAATGGAAGATATTAAAATAGAAGTATAGTAATTACCAATAAAGGTAGTTACTATTTTTTTCTGTGATAATCGGTAGATAATATTAAAATGTATGGAAATATAAATAAAAATTACATACCGAAAATATAAAGACCACCCCCGCCTATAATCTCTACAAAGTAAAAAGGGGGGAAACGGCGAGGGGAATCGTGTTAAAACTTTCGGGGAATACATAGGGGAGGGGGGGAAAAAATTATTTTTCCGAAAGTGCTTCCAACAGTAAAGATATAGCCAATGAAAAACCTTCAATAAAGGACTCTTCAGTTTCAATATCAGACAATTCATTCATACAATCTAATACATTATCAATTCGAGAAAAAGTTTCTTTATCAACCAAATGCATTAATTCTTCTTGAAGTGATGTGTATTTTGATAATGCTTTAGAGTATTTGGAATTTTCAAGAATTGGTTTTTCAATACAAGTGTAATTTCCATTATATAGAGATTTTATTGTTTTTGCATTCATATTTTCACCTCCAGTTGGTTGTGTATTTAAGCTTAAATATTATGAAATATCAAGTATTATTTGAAATTAAATGTAATTAACAATTATTTACAAAACATACCAAAATCAGACACATTATATTGTTATTTTTATTACTTTGTGATATAAATATATTGAGAAAGTATATAAGTTTGGGGGCTAATATATGTCTAAAGAATATGAAAGCGAAGCAATGCTTGAAGAAAAATTGATAAAACATTTAGAATTGTTAGGTTATACTAGGATTAATCTAAAAAATCTAGATGATGTAAAAGAAAATTTTAGAAAACAAGTAAACAAGCATAATATAGATGAATTAAAAGGAAAAGAACTATCAGATAGAGAATTTGATAGACTATATACAATGATTACTGGAAAAGGTGTTTATGCTAGTAGCAAAATTTTAAGAGAAAAACAATGTCTAGAAAGAGATAATGGAGAAAAAATATATATAGAATTATTTAATACTAGGCAATGGTGTAAAAACATATACCAAGTTTCCAATCAAATAACCAGTATTACAGGAGAAAGAGAAACAAGGTATGATGTAACTCTCTTTATTAACGGATTACCACTAATTCAAATAGAATTAAAAGCACGTGGAAAAACATTAAAAGAAGCAGTAATTCAGATTGAAAGGTATAGAAGAACATCATATAAAGAATTATATAAATTTATTCAGATTTATGTTATAAGTAATGGAGTAAATACAAAATACTTTGCAAATACAGATGGAGAAATAAATTATGGATATACATTCTTTTGGACGGATGAAGAAAACAACAGAATTAGTAATCTAAGTGAATTTTCAATGTATTTCTTAGAAAAATGTTTTGTGTCTAAAATGATTGCTAGATATATGGTTATTAATGAAACAGACAAACAGTTAATGGTAATGAGACCATACCAAGTATATGCGGTAGAAGCATTGGTAAAACAAGCATTAGAGACAAATAATAATGGATATATATGGCATACCACAGGTTCAGGAAAAACATTAACATCATTTAAAGCAAGTCAAATTTTAGCAAATGAACCAGATATTAAACAAGTCTTTTTCTTAGTAGATAGAAAAGATTTAGATACGCAGACATTCGATGAATTCAATAAATTTGAGCCAGGCTCAGTAGACTTTACAAATAGTACATATAAATTAGTTAAAAATATACAAGATTCAACGAAGCCATTAATCATAACTACTATTCAAAAAATGGCTAATGCTATAAATAGTCCAAGATATTCAGAATTAATGGAAAAATACAGAGATGAAAAAGTTGTGTTTATTATAGATGAATGTCATAGAAGCCAATTTGGTGATATGCATAAAGCTATAAAAATGCATTTTAATAGAGCTCAATATTTTGGATTTACAGGTACACCAAGATTTCCAGAAAATAAAAGTCAAGATGGGAGAACAACAGCAGATATATTTGAAAAATGTTTACACAAATATTTATTAAAAGATGCAATAAATGATGGAAATGTATTAGGATTTTCAGTTGATTATTATAAAACAATAGATGCTAATTTAGATAATATAGATTATGTTGAAGTTGAAGGAATAAATACTGAGGAAGCTTATATGGCTGATGAAAGAATAAATAACATTACTGAAGGAATACTTACAATGCATCCGTTAAAAACTAATGATATGACATATACTGCCATATTTGCAACTGCTAGTATACCACAATTAGTAAAATATTATGATTGTTTTAAAACTAAAAAAACGAATTTAAAAATAGCAGCAATATTTACATATGGACCAAATGAAGATTATGAAGGTAAAGATGAACTTTCATGTCAAAGTTTAGAGAGAATTATAAATGATTATAATAAAATGTTTGATACTAACTATTCAGTAAATACATTCGATGGATATTTTAAAGATGTTTCAAAAAGAGTAAAAAATGCAGAAATAGATATTTTAATTGTAGTAAATATGTTTTTAACTGGATTTGATAGTAAAAAATTAAATACATTGTATGTAGATAAAGCATTAAAATATCATGATTTAATACAAGCTTTTTCAAGAACAAATAGAGTAGAAAAAGCAACAAAAACACAAGGAAATATAGTAAGCTTTAGAACAACTAAAAAAGCTGTAGATAATGCTATAAGGATTTTTTCTGATACAAGTGATCCAGATGAAGTTTTATTAAAACCATATGAATATTATAAAGAAAAATTTATTAAAGTAGCAAAAGAATTAAAAGAGGTTGTTCCAACAGTGGAATCTGTAGATACAATACAATCAGAAGAAGAAAAGAAAAAATTTATTGTTATATTTAGAGAGCTAACTAAAATTTTAATAAAACTTAGAATATTTAGAGAATTTAAATTTACGGAAGAAGAAGTTTTTATATCACATCAAGAATATTTAGATTATAAGAGCAAATATTTAGATTTAGCTACAGGCAAAGAAACACAAAATAAGGTTAGTATATTAAATGATATTGACTTTGAATTGGAATTAATGTATACAGATAAAATAAATGTTGACTATATTTTAAATTTAATGAAATCAATTGATTTAACTGATAAAGAGCAGACAGATAAAGATATTAAGGACATTTTAAATAAATTGGAAAATGCAGATAATAAAGACTTAAGGCTAAAATCTGATTTGATTAGAGAATTCTTAAATAAAATTATACCAACTCTTAATGAAAATGACTCGGTTGAAGAAAATTATTATAACTTTATGGATGAACATAGAAGAAAAGAAATCGAAGGTATTGCAAAAAAATATGATATTGATGTAAATCTATTAAATGATATTATAGGAGAATATGAATATTCTGGAATCTTAGATACAGGCAAAATAAAAGAAAAAATAGATAAGCCTTTGATAGAAAAAGTTAATATAACAAAGTCAATTAAAGAATTTATAGTAAATTTAATAAATAGATTCAAATAGAAGGAGAAGAAAAAATGGATGTAGCAGAAAAACAAAATAAGCAACAATCAGAATTACACTCTAAATTATGGAGTATGGCAAATGATTTAAGAGGAACAATGGATGCTTCTGAATTTAAAAATTATATATTAGGATTAATATTTTATAGATTTTTATCAGAAAGATTAGTAAGTTACATAGAAGAAAAACTTTTAAATAAAGATAAACTAACATATGAACAATCATGGAAAAAAGAAGAATATAGAGAAGCAATAATTGAAGATTTAACAAAAGACAGTGATGTTGGATATGTTATAGAGCCAGAATATTTATTTTCTAATTTGATAAAATTAGTGGAAACTGGAAATTTTGATATATCAATATTAAACAAAGCAATTAGTAAAGTTTCAGAATCAACACTAGGGAATGCTAGTCAGCACGATTTTGAAAATTTGTTTGAAGACATGGACTTAAATTCTTCAAAATTAGGTAGAGGAGAAAAAGAAAGAAGTAAATTAATAGGAACAATTATGCAAAAGATAAATGATATAGATTTTGCATTTGAGGATACAGAGATCGATGTTTTAGGAGATGCATATGAATACCTAATAGGACAATTTGCAGCAAGTGCAGGAAAAAAAGCAGGAGAATATTATACTCCGCAACAGGTTTCAAATATACTTGCTAAAATAGTAACAATGGAAATTAAAGACTTAAAGAATGTATATGATCCAACTTGTGGCTCTGGTTCATTATTATTAAGAGTAGCAAAACAAAAAGATGTAAAAGTAAGTGCTTTTTATGGACAAGAAAAAGTTAGTACAACATACAACTTAGCTAGAATGAATATGCTACTCCATAGAGTTCCTTTTAATAGATTTGACATATATAATGGAGATACTTTAGAAAATCCATGTGAAGAACATATGGAAATGAGATTTCAAGCGATTGTTGCAAATCCACCATATTCAGCTCAATGGTCAGCAGACCAAAAATTTCTAAATGATGAGAGATTCAGCAATTATGGAAAATTGGCACCAAAATCAAAAGCAGATTATGCATTTATTCAGCATATGATTTATCTATTAGATGATAATGGAACAATGGCAGTAGTATTACCACATGGTGTATTATTTAGAGGAGCAAGTGAAGGGACAATCAGAGAATATTTAATAAAAGATAAAAATTATTTAGATGCAGTAATAGGATTGCCAGCTAATATATTCTATGGAACTTCCATTCCTACTTGTATATTAGTATTTAAAAAGTGTAGAACAAGTGATAATGTATTATTTATTGATGCATCAAAAGATTTTGAACCTGGGAAAAAACAAAATAGATTAAGAGACGAAGATGTAGACAAAATTATAAATACATATAAAGAAAGAAAAGAAGTAGAGAAATATGCTCATTTGGCTACTATGGAAGAAATAAAAGAAAATGATTATAATTTAAATATACCACGCTATGTAGATACTTTTGAAGAGGAAGAAGAAATAGATTTAGATGCTGTTCAAGTGGAATTAGAAAAAATAGATGAAGAAGATAAAAAAGTAACAGAGGAACTTAATAAGTATTTAAGAGAGTTGGGATTAAAAGAATTAAAATAAAAAAAGGATTACATTTTGAAGTGTAATCCTTTTTAGATAAACATTTGTTGCAGTAGGGACTTTTTAAAAAGTTCTAAAAGTTCATATTTTAAATTTTCAATACTAATTTTTGATTCAACAAAATCCAAAATGGTCACAATATAGTTCTGCTTTTCTATACTGGGCAAATTAATTTCAAAATTTAAAAATTCTTTTTCAGACAATTCCTTTTGACCAGTTCCATTAGCCAAAAAAGATCTTTTCCTTATATAATTAGGCTGAGAAATATAATAATAAATATATTTTGGGTTATCATTTTTTACAGAAAAACTCATAATAGCATTAGAACAAATGCAACCATCAAATTCCTTTGTAACAATTGCAATACTACCATTAAAATAATTTTGTTTTCCTATTATAATTTCATTTAAATTTCTAATATAAAAAGGACGTGTATCAGCCATTTCTCTACTGGAGTTGTTTTTTGATAAACCATTTAAATTTAATTTTATATTTATTTTTTGAAATTTAGAAGTATCCACAACCCTCTCTTTTGAGCCAGGTATTAGGATATTATTTAATTTTATATTTTTACAATTTAAGGATTCGTTTGAGTTTAACAACTTATTGATTAGTCCTTTTTTATATATCTTAAGGGCTTCTATTCTTCTCTGTTGTAATTCTATTTTTTTATCTAATAAATATAATGTTTTTCCTATTTTTTCTTGTTCATCAATATTAGGAATCTTTATATTCATACCGTATAAAAGTGAACCACTTGTTAATGCCCTTGTAGTTATAGAACTATGTTTAATTATTTCTTTTCTTAATTTATATGTTCTAAAATAATATCCACTAAATAAATTATTAAATATATTTTTTTGGGGTGTAGCTTTTAGAATAAAGCCACTAAAAACACAATTTTCTATATCTTCTATTAAGGAAGATGATAATCCTATTTCAGCTGATGTTTCCGAAGTTCTTGTAAAAAAAATATCACCTTTATTAACTTTAAAATTATCTATTTCTTTTTTTGATAATTTAACTAATCCTTTAATTTTATCAGATGTTAAAATTGTATGTTTGTTAACATCCATATAATTAATAATAGGTGTTCCAGTTCCAAATGATTCTTTTTCTTTATTTAATCCATTCTTTATTTCTAAAACTTGTTTTAAATTATATGTTTTCCATTCATCTTTAAATTCCTTAAATCTTAATTTAGGTACTAACAACTTTTCACCTTCATTCTGTCCTTTAGTTTTAACCTTAATATACTAAAAAGACACTCGTTGTATAATGTATATGGAGGTGAAAAAGATGCTATTTAAAGCAAAAAACAAAATATTATATAAAGATTGGATTTGGGATTGGTTGTCATATAAAAAAGACTATATCAAAGAATCCACATATGCTAATTATTCTAATATTATTTCTAACCATATAGCACCAGATTTAGGAAAGTATTATCTTAACGAATTAAATAATAAGATAATTCAAAAATTTTTATTAGAAAAATATAAAAATGGTAGATTAGATAATTCAGGAGGACTATCAAGCAAAACAATTAGGGATATAATTGCTGTAATAAAAAGCAGTCTAAAAGCTGCAATTAAGGAAGGATTAATTGAAAGTGTAAGTCTTGATTTTATTTATCCGAAAACTAATATAAAAGATAAGATATATACTCTCTCAAAGCAAAATCAAGATAAATTAACAAATTACATTTTAAAGAATCAGTCTATTAAAAGTTTAGGAATTTTGTTGACTTTATATTCTGGAATTAGAATAGGCGAACTATGTGCATTACAATGGAAAGATATTGATTTTAAAAACAATATTTTACATATAAATAAAACCATTCAAAGGGTATATATTAAAGATACACATATTAATGCTTCAAAAGTTATAATAACAAATCCCAAAACTCACAATGCCGAAAGAGAAATACCACTTAATAAAGAATTTGCATACGAATTAAAGAAATATAAAACCAATGCAAATGATTATATACTATCTTGTAACAGTAAATGGATAGAGCCAAGAACATATAGGCGATTTTTTGAAAGAATTTCAAAAAAAGCCAAAATAGAAAAAATTAATTTTCATGGTCTTAGACACACTTTTGCAACTAATTGTATTAAATTAGGTGTAGATTATAAGACCGTTAGCGAATTATTAGGACATGCTACAGTAAATATTACTTTGAATTTATATGTGCATCCTCAAATGGCTCAAAAAAAGAAATGTATAAATTTAGTTTGTAAAAATTTTCAAGAAAAAGTCCTTAAATAATTCCAATTTTAAATTTTTTATGATATACTCTTCTTGACCTTTAAGGTTAAAACTAAAGGACAGATTGAAGGTGAGAAGTTGTTAGTACCTAAATTAAGATTTAAAGAATTTAATAATGAATGGGAAAAAATAAAATTAAAAGATATTTCTACTGATATATCATATGGGATGAATTCTGCTGCAACTGAATATGATGGAATTAATAAATATATAAGAATTACAGATATAGATGAGGAAACTTCTTTATATAGTAATAATCCTGTTTCTCCATCTGGAAACTTGGATGATAGATTTTTAGTGAGAGATAACGATATATTATTTGCAAGGACTGGAGCTAGTACTGGAAAAGCTTACTTATATAATAGAGTAGATGGAAAATTATATTTTGCTGGTTTTTTAATTAGAGCTAATATAAAAAGAGATTATAATTCAAGGTTTATTTTTGAGCAAACTAAATTAAACAAATATAATAATTGGATAAAAATAATGTCTATAAGATCTGGCCAACCTGGTATTAATTCTATTGAGTATGGAAATTACGAATTTTCAATAACAAATATTAATGAGCAAAATAAGATATCTAAGTTACTAACTGTACTTAATAAAAAAATAGAACTACAACAGAGAAAAATAGAAGCCCTTAAGATATATAAAAAAGGATTGATTCAAAAATATTTTGAAAGTAAGAGTGGTGAAAAAATAAAAATTAGTGAAATATTAGAAGAAGTTATAAACAAGACTACAGAAAATAATCAATATGAGGTTATTTCCTCTACAAAAGACGGTTTGTTTTTACAAAGTGAATACTTTAATAGGAGTATAGCAAGTGATAATAATATAGGTTATAAAATTTTAAAAAAGAATCAAATTGTTTTAAGTCCACAAAATTTATGGATGGGAAATATAAATTATAATAATAAATATGAAATTGGAATGGTTTCGCCATCATACAAAATATTTAATATAAATAAAAAGTTTGATAAAGATTATATTTCAAACTTATTAAAAACAAATAAAGCAATTTATTACTATACAATAAATTCAGAACAAGGGGCGAGTATTGTAAGAAGAAACTTAAATATGGAATCATTTTATGAAATAAATTTTGTGATTCCAGATATTGCAGAACAAAACAAAAAAGGAAAAATAATAAATGAAATTTCACAAAAAATAGAAAAAGAAGAAAAGAAATATCAAAAATTAGACAAATTAAAAAAAGGATTATTACAAAAAATGTTTATATAGAGTAGCAAAAAAAGCTACTCTGTATTGATATATATGAAAAAATATTATAGAATGGCAATAAGAGGGAGATCAAAATGTATAGTAAAATAGTAAAAGAGTATTTCGAAAATCCAATAAATTTAGGGATAATTGAAGATGCTGATGCAATAGGAATAATAGAAAATGAAATCTGCAGTGATATAATAAAAATTTATATAAAAGTAGATAAACAAAGTAAAAGTATAATAAAAGATGCAAAATTTGAGGTTAAAGGATGTCCGCCAGTTATGGCATCATGTTGTGTTGCAACAGAGATGATTAAAGAAATGAACATAGAAAAAGCCAAAGCTTTAACTGCAGATGAAATAATAAAAAAACTAAATGGATTACCAAAAGAAAAAGAACATTGTGCAGAGTTAGTAGTAGAAACATTAAATAAAGCTATAGAAAACATAGGTAAGTAAAAAGGAGATACGATGATATATATTACAGGTGATACACATGCTGATTTTACAAGATTAGAAGAAGAGAAATTTCCAATTCAAACAGAAATGACCAAAAATGACTATGTAATTATTTGCGGGGATTTTGGTGGAGTATGGAATTATATAGTAGAAAGTATGCATGAAAAACAATGGCTAGATTGGTTAGATAATAAAAACTTTACTACTTTATTTGTCGATGGAAATCATGAGAATTTTGAAAGATTATATAAATATCCAGTAGAGGAATGGCATGGAGGAAAAGTACATAAAATAAGAGATTCTGTTATTCATTTAATGCGTGGTGAAATATATGATATAGATAATAATAAATTCTTTACTTTCGGTGGTGCAAGATCACATGACATAAGAGATGGAATATTAAATATAGATGAATATGAAAAAATATATGAGTATAGAAAAAGAGGTGCATATTTTAGAATAAGAGATTATTCATGGTGGGATTTAGAACTTCCAACTGAAGAAGAAATGCAAAATGGAATAAAGAATTTAGAAAAAGCAAATTATAAGGTTGATTATATTATTACTCACTGTTGCCCAACTAGCATTCAAACAGTACTAAATCCATCTTATAAAAAAGATATTTTAACAGATTATTTACAAGGAGTTTCAGAAAAATGTGAGTTTAAGAAATGGTATTTTGGACATTATCATGATTATAGACAAGTTAACCCACAGTTTACATTGCTATATGAAAATATAGTACCACTAGAATTTAATAGTATTTTTGAATAAATATCAATAAAATTTGAGAAAATTTCTCGAAAATATTGATATTTTTTTTATTTTAGCATATAATATATAAAGTAAAGGAGAATTTTAAGATGTTAATAAGATTTAGTTTTAAAAATTTCAAATCTTTTAAAAATGAAAATTGTTTAGATATGGAAGCAACATCGCTAAAAGAACATGAATATAATGTAGCAAAAACCGACAATGGTGAATATTTAAAAGTATCTGCAATTTATGGTGCCAATGCTAGTGGAAAAACTAATGTGTTACAGGCTTTTGATTATATGAAAAAGAGAATATTGGTAAGTGATGATTCTAAAAAGAATTCTCCAATAGATGAAGAAAATATTTATAGTTTTATGATAAATAATGATCCAATTGTTTTAGAAGTAGAAATATTAGCTAAAAACAATAAAATATATAAATATGGTTTTGAAGTTTTAAAAGATAAAATAATTTCAGAATGGTTATTAGAGAAAAGAGTTAATAAATTCTATGCTATTTTTGAAAGAGAAAATAATAATGTATCAATGAAACCTAACAAAATTTCAGAATTAGTAAATATAGATGAAAGAACATTATTCCTAAATATATATAGCAAAATAGATAGAAATAATGAAGATTTTAGTAATGTATATGATTGGTTTGTAAACAGCACATATTTAGACTTAGATAATCCAAATTTTGAAAGATTTATTAATAATAGAGTTTCATTAAAAATATTAAGTGATGAAAATTATAAAAAAGAATTATTAAAATTCATAAAAACTTTTGATTCTGGAATTGAGGGAATAAAAACTACACCAGATTCAATAGAAGCTGTTAAAAGCAACAATGGTATTATAGACATTGAAGTTATTCATAGGGGAGAAAACGGAGAATTAAAAGCATTACCATTTTATTTAGAGTCTAATGGTACTAGAAAAATGTTTCATTTATTTGATTTCTTCATGGATGCATTAAAAAATGGCATGGTATTATTTGTTGATGAATTAGATGCAAAACTACATCCTTTATTAACAAGATATATTATTAATTTATTCCATAATAGTGATACAAATAAAGGAAATGGACAGTTAATATATTCAACACATGATACAGTAAATTTAAATAAAGAAACATTTAGAAGAGATGAGATATGGTTTGCGGAAAAGGATAAAGATGGTATTTCAGAAATATATGCATTATCTGATTATATACTAGAAGATGATAAAAATGCAGGTAAAAAAGTAAGAAACGATGCAACATACAATAAAGATTATTTAACTGGAAGATATGGTGCTATTCCAGTGTTGGAAGAATTTGATATAGATTATGAAAAATAATAATGTTTCTAGAAAAGATAGATTAAAGAGTAAAAGGCAAGCACCAGCTAATTACTTGATTGTATGTGAAGGAAAGAAAACAGAGCCTAACTATTTTAATGGACTAAAGAAAAAGATTAATGAAAAGTATGGGAATAAGGTAGATGTTTTAATTCCGAATATTGAAGTAAAGGGTACAGGAATGAATACAACATCTTTAGTAAAGTATACTGAACAAAAGGTTAATCAAGCTACTAAAATATACGGACAAGTCTGGGTAGTATTTGACAAAGATGAGTATAATGATGAACAATTCAATTCCGCAATAGACAATTGCAATTATAATGTAGCTTGGTCTAATCCTAATTTTGAACTTTGGCTATTAGCACGTTTTAAGAAAGTAAACTGGTATGTTTCAAAAGATGATGTCATACAAGAACTTAGCAAGGAATTTCAGAAAAAAGGTTTAAGTGATTATACTAAAAATGATACAGATATATTTGATAAAGTTACAAGTGAAGGGAAGCTACATACTGCAATAAAGAATTGCGAATATATGGAAGAAATAAACAAAGATGGACAAGCATCACAAAGAAATCCAATGACTAAAGTTCATAAAATAGTTGATGGATTAAAAGAGTATTTAGAATAAATTTTACAAAAGAAAAGCAAAGTATGAGAGTAATTAAAAATTACAGGATTATTTTGTTTTTTTTGATAATAAAAAACAAGTTTCGACAAAATATTTGCAACAAATATGATATATATGAAAAAAATTGGAGAAAGTAAATGAATGAAAGATTAGAAATTGATTTAAAAGTACAAAGGATACTAAAAGAGATATCGCAAGAAAAAATGGCTGAAGATTTAAACAGAAGTCGATCTAAGGTGTCAAGCTGGGAAACAGGTAGGAGAGAAATGAGTCTATACGATGCTGTAATTATTAGTGATTGGACAATTTATTTAATAAAAAAGCGTTAAATTCAGAACAAATTTTACAAATAGCAAAACGATATTTTGAAAATGATAAAATATCGTTAGAAGAAAAGAAAGAAACCTTAAAAAGAATATTTTATCTAAAAAATGAAAGAGAAGCTAAAGAAATTATATAATGATACAATATGACTCAAAATTTTAAAAAAATTATAATTTTTTAGTCAAATATTATATAGAATTATCAATAGAAAAATTTTATAATAATTATATCAAGTACTTGAGAACAAAAATATATAGTATTAGAGAAAAGAGGCGATAAGGAATGGAATCACATATTTTTTCAATTATAACAGCATTAATAAGTGGAGTTATAACATATTTGGTAGCTAGAAGTGGAAATAAAAAAGATATCGAATTAGTTAAAATGCAAAACAACGCAGACATGGAAAAATTAATGAATCAGCACAAAATTGATATTGAAGCGATGAAGGAGAAGCATAAGTTAGAATTAGAGTTAAAAGAGATTGAACAAAAATACAAATTAGAAATATTAAAACTGGAAAATGATAATGAAATTAAGAAAACAACGGAAATAGCCAATAATGAGTCTATGAATACAGCAACTAATCAGATTTTTGGAAGTATATTTGGAAGAGAAGTAGTACAAGAACAGATAGATAATGCAATAAAGGAAGTCTTTAACAAGACAAAAGTGAAAGGAGAAGAAAATAAAAATGATAATTAAAATCCCGCAGTATATTATTAAGAATAGTTTTATAAGTGGAAATAATATTTTTCAATTAGGCTTTGAAGGATTAAATGAAGAGGTTGAATTAGATGAATGTGAAGATGGATATTTACTAAAAACGATTTTAGATGAAGATATACTAATAACTAATCAAAATAGAAGATTTAAAAATTATAAATATATATTAAAATATAGGGATTCAGAGCTAAACGAAAGAACTGAATTAAAATGGTTTAGATATGTGCAGGATGAAAGTATACAAGAAATAAAAGAAATGTATGAATCAAATTATAAAATAAAAAAGGAAATAGTGGAGAATGACAATATAATCAGAGTAGGATTAAGAACACCACAAGTAGGAGCTATTCATGCAATACTATCTAACATTACTAATCCAAAATATAAAGAGGGAATAGTAGTAATGCCAACAGGAACGGGAAAAACAGAAGTAATGCTTACGACTTTTTTAAGTGAAGAGATAAAAAGACTAATAGTCATTACTCCTAGCAATGCATTAAGAGAGCAAATAGGAAATAAATTTAAGCAATTAGGAATATTAAGAAAATTAGGCATTATAAATAGAAATTGTAAATATCCTGTTGTTGGAATCTTAAAGAAAGGATTTAAATCAAAAGAGGAAGAAGCAGAATTTTTTAAACAATGTAATGTTGTAATTACAAGTATGCAATTAGCCATAAATTTAGACACGAAAAATATGAATAATAATTTTTCACATTTATTTATTGATGAAGCCCATCATATTACATTGAATAAATGGGGAGATATAGCTAATAAGTTCAAAAATAAAATTGTACAATTCACAGCTACACCATTTAGAAATGATGGGAAAATGCTGAAAGGAGATATTATATATAAATATAGTTTACTGCAAGCACAAGAAGAAAAATACTTTAAAGCTATTAATTTTGAACCAGTTATGCAATTTGATGAGCAAAAAGCTGATGAAACAATAGCTAAAAAAACAGTTGAAGTATTAAAAAAAGATATAGAAGATGGATTGGAACATGTTGCTATGGCAAGGGTTGAATCTATTAGAAGGGCAGAGCAAGTATCAGAAATATATAATCAAATAGCACCGGAATTCAAACCGTTAATGATAAATAATGAAATGAATAAAAATAAGAAAAATGAAATATTAGAAAAGCTTTATAAAGGAGATTGTAAAATCATTATTTGTGTAAATATGTTAGGAGAAGGTTTCGATTTCCCAAAATTAAAAATTGCAGCAATACATGATCCACACAAATCTATAGCAACCACTATACAATTTGTAGGAAGATTTACAAGAACGAGTAATAATAAGATTGGAGATGCTACTATAATAGCTAATATTTCGAATGAGATCACGAATAAAGCTATGGAAGAGTTATATTCACAGGATTCAGATTGGAATAAGATTATTAGACAAACATCAGATGTATTAGTTGACAAAGAAGATAGAAAAATTAAATTTTTACAAAATTTTGAGGGGGAAATTCCAGAAATAGTTCCACTCCAAAATATATATCCTGCATTGAGTATGTATACTTTTAAAACAAAATATCAAAATTTTTTAATTGACAGAGCAATAGAAAAAATAAAGAACGATAATATTATTATATCACAGAACTATGAAGAAAATATGCTAGCCTGCATAGAAAAACATGTAGGAAAAACTGATTGGTGCAGAAATGAAGACATTAGAGAGGTTGTATTTGACTTATATATTATATATTTTGATAAAGATAAAAAAATCATTTACGTAGAAACTACTACAAAGAATCCACCTACAGAAATATTAAATAAATGTTTTGAAGATGCAGAACTAATAAATGGTGAAAACACCTTTAAATGTTTATATAATATACAACGACTAAAACTTTCTACATTGGGATTGAATGCAAATAATAGTGGATACGTAAGTTATAGAATGTACGCAGGAAGAGATGTAATAGAGGGAATATCTGATCCAAATAAATTAAACTCATATAAAAATAATTTATTTGGAAAAGGATATGAAAATCAAGATGAAACAAGTATTGGATGTTCTAAAAAAGGAAAAATATGGAGCAAAAAAATTGGTAACCTATTGGAATGGAAAGAGTGGTGTGATAGAGTAGGAGAAAAAATTTGTAATCCTGATATTAAGGTAGAAGAAATTATAAAAGATATACCAGTTCCTCAAGATATAGAAAAATTACCTAATAAGGTTCCAGTATGTATAGAATTTCAACCTGATATATTAATTGACAATGAAAGTAGATACATCATAAGATGTGGAGACAAAACAGCTGAATTAACAGAGGTTGATATAAAATTATCTGATGATATAGAGAATGGAAAAATAAAATTTGTTATAGAAAGTGAAGAAAATAGTATTAATGAAAAATTTGAAATGAAGATAATTAACAAAAAGGCAGTTTATTCTAAAGAGGGGAAAACAGTAGAAATAAAAACAGGATATAGATATAAAGAGCTAACAGAATGGTTTGGATTATATCCACCTAAAATAACTTATGCAGATGGCTCAACACTGGAGAATACATATTATCTAGAAGCAACCACAAAAGGAATTCCTAAATTTAACAAAGAAGATATTATTGTATATAATTGGGATAAAATAGATATTAGAAAAGAATCTCAAGGAATTGAAAAAGAAAATGATACAATTCAATATAAAGTAATTAATACTATTAAGTCTAATGGGTATGATTTGATTTTTGATGATGATGGTTCTGGAGAAATATCAGATATTATAGCTATAAAAGCCGATAGTGAGATAATTAATATAGATTTGTTCCATTGTAAATATTCAAAAGAAGATTTACCTGGGGCAAGAATAGGAGATTTATATGAAGTATGTGGACAAGCTCAAAAATCAATTAATTGGAAAATAAAACCAGAAAGATTGTTGAAACACATATTAAGAAGAGAGAATTTAAGAGAAAATAAACACAATGGAGCAAGCAGATTTGAAATAGGTGATAAAAACACAGTTAATTCATTGATAAACATGTCAAGAGTATATTCAACTAAAATGAATATATATATTGTTCAACCAGGAGTATCTAAAAATAAAGTAACAGATGCTCAGCTAGAATTATTAGGAGTTACTAAAACGTGGTTGTTTGATACATTAGGAATTAAACTGTATGTAATCGCAAGCAAATAATATTTTAAATTTATTTTATTCTAAATTGTTATGATTATAAATAAACCGGAAGAAACTGAAATTCTTCCGGTATTAATAATTGTCTATGATTTAAAACATCCACCAATCAACTGTACTCCATCACAAAAACCATTCCTATAATACTTCTCATTCCAATAGAAAATATAATCCATAAAATTCTCATCAAGCAGATCAAGTTGTTTCTTAACATACTTTTTATTCTGTTCTGGAACATTCTTTAAAATCCTATCAGAAATCTCATCAAAATAAACAAAATGCTTTTTATCCTCAGCACTTAAAGTGCAACACAAAGTCTCCTCTCTAAATTCTAACCAATCCTTTAAAATATCATCATTAACTTCTCTTAAATTATTCATAATCTAAATCCTCCTAAAAATTAAAATTTTTCTCAATAAAAATATCTCTTACAAGAGCCAATTTCGTAAGAACAAACGTACCGTATCAATTGGGTAAAAATTGGGTAAAATCTTCTCCAAAAATGTCCTAAAAATGCAAAAATGTTCTACAAACCAAAACTCTTGCAAATACTGAAATACCAACAAAAACTCTAATTTTCACAAGACCACGAAAACACGTCAGACCTCACTCATAACCCGAAGCCCAAAATCACTCACCATACCAAATTCTCACAAATTTTTCAAAAAGTCTCCAAACCCAAACAACATATGTTATAATACAAAAAAATCAAAAAGGAGTAATTTAATATGAAACTACTAGAAATGAAATGTAAAAATTGCGGTGCACTATTAAAAGTTGAAGAAGATGCTCAATTTATTAATTGCCAATACTGTAACACAAAATACAAATTAGATGATGAAGTGCAACACATAAAATATGACGATATGGAAAAATCTGGATATGAATTTGAAAAAGGAAGAATTAGAGCTCAACAAGAGCAAAAACGAACACAAAAAAATTATAATGAATTAAATAATGTTAACAATAAATCTAAAAAGAAAAATAATAATGCTATATGGCTAATATTAGCATGGATATTTTTATTACCACTTACTGCAACATATTTTATAGCAAAAAATAACAAATTAGATAAAAAGAAAAAGATAGCCATGATTGCAATTATGTGGATTATATTTTTAGTAATTGCATATGCAAATCCATCAGAAAATACTCAAAGTACAGAAAACAATAATCAAAATCAAATCGAAACACACAGAATAAAATAAAATTCAAACAAAATCACAAAAGGAGGTTACTACCATGATAATCTACACTCCCGAAGAGGGAATAATAAAACCATACGGTATAAAAAAACTAGATGGAACAAAAGATAAAAATTTCAAGTTACCACATATAGCAATAGGCATATTTTCAATACATCTATTAAACGACATAGTCGAAAAATTTGAATGTCACAAAGTAGGAAAAATTACATGTGCAAATTGTGAGCGACCAGTTTATATAGCAAAATACAAAGAAATAAAAATAACATTATTTCTAGCAGGAGTAAGCGGACCATGGATTACTGCAGATATTGAAGAGCTATCAGTTAATGGCGTAGATACTTTTATTATATTTGGAAACTGTGGAGTTCTTAATAAAGGTATAGAGGATTGCTCGATAATTATTCCAAACAAAGCATTTAGAGATGAAGGAATAAGTTATCATTACTTACCAGATTCAGAATCAATTGAAATAAATAAAAAATATACACAATTATTTAAAGAGGTTCTAAACGAAAACAAATATGATTATGTAGAGGGAGCAACATGGACAACAGATGGATTTTATAGAGAAACAAGATCAAAGATGGAATTGTTTCAGGGAAAAGGTGCTGTTTGTGTTGAAATGGAAGGCGCATGTATAGCTGCTGTTTGCGAGTATAAAAAGTTAAATTATTTCACATTTTATTATGCAGGAGATAATCTAGATGCAGTAGAATGGGATGAAAGAAGTCTTAGTCAATTAGTTAATTTTGAAAAGAAAACAAAAGTACCATTTTTAGCATTTGAATTAGCATATAGAATTGAAAAAAATGCACAATAAAATGTTATATAAAACAATTGCACAAAAATAAAATATATGTTACATTAAAATCAAGCAAAAAAACAAAATCCGACAAAAAGTCAAAAAAATAAAGGAGGAACAACACATGTTTTGTACAAATTGTGGAAAAGAAATACCAGATTCAAGTCAATTCTGCGAATACTGTGGAAAATCAACACAAAGTAAACTGCAATCAACTAAAAACATACAAGTAACAATACAAAGAAGAAAAAAATTTACAGGCTGTGCAATACCAATGTCAGTATTTATAGACAACCAAAAAGTAGCAAAGCTAAAAAATGGAGAATCAACACAAATAGAAGTACCAGCAGGAAAGCACCAAGTTATAGTAGAATTTTGGAATGGAGTAAGTAAAACAGAAGTAGATTTTTCAGAAAAATATTCAAAAATGTATTTAGAAATAGGAATAAAAATGGGATTAGTTACTTCAAAAGCTGTAATTACACAAATAAAAGGTGAATAATATAATAAATAGCCTAATAAAAATAAAATATAAAAGGAGATAAAAAAATGGGAAAATTTTGTAAATATTGTGGAAGTGAATTAAATGATGAAACTAAATTTTGTCCAAAATGTGGGGCAAAAATAGAAGAAATAATAGAAAATAATGATCCAATAAAAACAGTTGAAAATGGATTAAATAATAATCCAGTAAACAATAATCAAACAAATGAAAATAAAAGAGATGATGTAACTGGAGAAACAAAAACAAATCCAGCAGCAGTAGCATCACTTGTATGTTCATTAGTAGGTTTAATAATAGCAGGTTTGCCATTAGGAATTGTTGCTATATGTTTAAGTGTAGCTGCTAAAAAACATATTAAAGTATTTCCTAATGAAAAAGGAAGTGGCATGGCAACAGCAGGTCTTGTAATTGGAATTATAGATGTTGTATTTACTTCTATATGGACAATAATAAGAACAGCAAATCTTTTTTAGTAAAAATAAAAAAAGCACAAAACAAAAAGCATTGGAAGAACCAATGCTTTTTTCAGTTATAAAATTCATTATTCTTTTGATTGGGTTATGAATTACTTTCTAGAATAATCAATATGATTAAAAAGATTATCAATCTCCGAGTCAGAAAGAATACCCTTTTTCATTAATGCATCAGCCAAGGTAACAAGATATACTCTATACTCATTCAAAACTGATTTCGCATAATTTTTAGCCTCAATGAGTAGTGCATCAACGCTTTCAGTAATAATTTTCTTAGTGTCTTCTGTTGTCAAATTTGTGTCAGTAATAGCTCGCACTTGACTGAACTTTTCCGAAAGTGCATATTTGGTTACAACACTGTATGCAATATTGTTCGCAGATTCAAGGTCGCTTGAAGCACCAGCAGAAAGTTCATTAGAATACATTTCTTCAGCAATTCTACCAGCTAACTTACTTGCAATAAGCTGAATGTAATATCTTCGATTTAGAGATGGTGTTATTGAGCTATCAATTTCGAAGACATTAATTCCAAGGTAATCATCAGCAGGCATAATTGAAACTGCCAATACCTTTTGATTTGTGAGTTCATCTGCAAACTTGTGAAGAATGTAATGACCAGCCTCATGGTAAGCAGTAGACATTTTAAACTCATCAGACATCGATTTAAATTGCTTAGTGTTTATAGCAAAATTTGAAAGTACATGCTTTTTTTGAACTTTCTTCTTACCATCAATCTTGGCAGAAACCATTGCTTTGTCAACCAAATCCAGAGTTCTATCGGGATTGCACGTTTCGAAGTTGAAACATGCAGCATTAAGCATAATGTAGTTTAACATATGTGTAGAAATAGACACACCATGATAATCTTGCAAATACTTAACCTGATTGCATATCATCGGCAATACTTCATTTGAGGATGGTTCCTTGACATATAGCTTTTCAAATCTACGCTTCAATGCTCCATCAGTAGAAAAATACTTTTCGTATTCTGCTGAGGTTGTTGCACCAATTACACGAGTTGTGCCTCGTGCAAGAAGTGGCTTCAAAGCATTAGCTAAATCCAAACTGCTATCTGCACATGATCCAGCACCTAAAAGCAAATGTACTTCATCAATAAAAAGTATGCACTTAGGATTGCTTTCCAAAAAGTTAATAAGAATCGTGAAACGTTCTTCGGCCATACCTCTGTATTTTGTTCCTGCAATAAGTGCGTTTACATCAAGAGATACAATAATACAATCTTTTAAGTCATCAACGCAATTTCCTGTAACAATCTGCCAGGCAAGTTTTTCAACTAATGCAGTTTTTCCAACACCTGGCTCTCCAACCAGAATTACATTGCGTTTGTTTGCCTTAAGGAGAATCTGAACCATTTTTTTGGTTTCATCATCTCTTCCGCAAATTTTGCAGACTTTATCAGACTTTGAGAACTTGGAGTTCATATCGGTTAAAAATGAATTCAAGCTTTGTGTAATAACAGATTGACTATCTGTATCAGAAAAAACATCAAAATCTGGAATAAAGTAAGACATAGTATTAATGAAATCTTCACTAAACAGTTCTGACCAAGCTATTACAACACAATCATTAAAAATAGTATCACATTCATATGAGTCATGAGCGATTTCTTTTGCAGTAGCAAGCAAATCCAATATAGTTTGATCAAGAGTCAAATACTCATTTGAAATAGATAAGTAGTTGACCTTACCATATGTGATTGGGTTTTCATTAAGATCGCTTATGATATAATCATAGATGTCGTCCTGAGTAATGTCAGTATTGTCATGAATGTATACATTGGGCGAAGATCCTGGAGTTGCAATTAATGAAAGCAAAAAAATTTTCCGTGGAATAAAATCCAATTTTAAACGGCAAGAGATTTCTTTTGCTAACATAAAAGCTTGCAAAACACAAGAATCAATTTTTAAAAAGTTCATATAAAACCTCCTAAAATTAAGTCAAAGTTTGCATCTTGGCGTATGATATACATAATATATATGCATTTATGCGATTTGTCAATAAAATACGATAAATATATACTTTTTTGTTGTTATAAATATAGTAAAATGATATAATTCAGGCAAAGGAGTGAGTAAAAATGAAACATGAAAAATCTTGTGGATGTATTATAATCGAAGATAAAAAAGTATTATTAATAAAACAAACAAATGGAATCTGGGGATTTCCAAAAGGACATGTAGAAAAAAATGAAACAGAGCTACAAACAGCAGAAAGAGAAGTAAAAGAAGAAACAAATATCGATGTAAAAATAGATGAAACAAAAAGATATACAATGAATTATATAACAGATAGAGGAGCAAGCAAGGAAGTAGTGTTATTTTTAGCCCAAAAAATTGGAGGAAATTTATCAAGACAAGAAAGTGAAGTTTCACAAATAGAATGGTTATGTTTTGATGATGCTATAAGTAGATTGAGCTATAAAAACACAAAAGATTTATTTAAAAAAGTTGTAAGCCAATTATAAAGAATGAAAACTCAAGTGAATATGTCCTTGAGTTTTATTTTTTGTCTTATTGATGGAAAGAGCGAAAAATGTTGAGAAACTTTTTGTGTCAAAAAGAACCGTCCCCATTGACACAAAAAAGCATTAACACTGACATAATTCAAAACCACTAGCATATATATTAATAAATAATATACAAAGGAGGATAAGCTATGTGGCATACTTTAGATTTGACGGAGGTTGTTAGAAAGCTGAGGTCAAATATTAATTATGGAATTACGAATGAAGAGGCAAAGATAAGGCTGGAAAAATATGGAAAAAATAAAATTGAAGGAAAGAAAAAGGAAAGTTTTTTTATAAAATTTATTAAACAATTTAATGACATAATGATAATAATACTAATAATTTCAGCACTAGTTTCAGCTATTGTTACTAAAATTGAAGGAGCTGGTGATTATTTAGATTCAATAATTATAATTAGTATAGTTGTATTAAATGCGTTAATGGGGGCTCTTCAAGAGTCTAAAGCTGAAAAATCTATTGAAGCACTAAAGCAAATGTCTACACCAGTTGTAAAAGTAAAAAGAGAAGGCAGTATTTTAAGTATACCAAGTGAAGAAGTGGTTATAGGTGATGTAGTTTTATTAGAAGCGGGAAATTATGTACCAGCAGATTGTAGAATTATAAAGTCATATAATTTAAAAATAGAAGAGTCAAGTTTAACAGGCGAAAATGTTCCTATTTTAAAAGATGAAAATGTAAAATTAAAACAAGATTGCAATATAGGTGATATGCTAAATATGGCATTTGGAACTACAATAATAACAAATGGAAATGCTGAAGCAATAGTAACAGAAACTGGAATGGAAACAAAAGTTGGAAAAATTGCAAAAATGATTATTAGTGATGAATCTCCAGAAACTCCAATACAAAAAAAGTTGGGCCAAGTTGGAAAAACATTAGGAATTGGTTGTTTAATAATATGTGCAATTATATTTATTATAGGAATATTAAAAAAGATTCCTGCATTAGAAATGTTTATGACATCCGTAGGTCTTGCAGTAGCTGCTATACCAGAAGGACTACCTGCAATTGTAACTATAGTTTTGTCAATTGGTGTAACAAAACTTGCAAAACACAATAGTATTATACGAAAACTTCCAGCTGTAGAAACACTTGGAAGCAGTAGTGTAATATGTACTGATAAAACAGGAACTTTAACCAAAAATGAAATGAATGTTGTTACATATGAAGATTCAAATGGAAAGGCAATTGATTATATATTAGAGCTTGGAACAATGTGTACAGATGTGCAAGTACAAAATAATGGAAAAGTACTTGGAGATCCAACAGAAGTTGCTATTGTTGAAAAAGCAATTAATATAAATAAAAATCGAAATGAATTATATGCAAAATACCCAAAGGTAAATGAAATTCCATTTGATTCTAATCGAAAATTGATGACTACAATTCATAATATAAATGGAAAATATAGAGCAATAACAAAAGGTGCTCCAGATGTATTGTTAGATAGATGTACAAGGTTTTATAATAATGGAAATATATCTGACTTAAGTTTTTCAAAAAGAAATAGTTTGAAAAAAAGAAATGAAGATTTAGCTAATAGAGCATTAAGAATAATTGCTGTAGCATATATTGATTTAGATATATTACCTAAAAATTTAGATGATAATTTTATTGAAAATAATTTAATATTTGTTGGATTTATAGGAATGATAGATCCGCCAAGAGAAGGTGTTAAAGAATCTATAAAAAGGTGTAAAGAAGCGGGAATAAAAATTGCAATGATTACAGGTGATCATGTAGCAACTGCAAAAGCAATAGCAGAAGATTTGGGAATACTGAGAAAAAATGAAATTTGTATAACAGGAAAAGAGCTAGATAAAATTTCACAAAAAGATTTAGAAAAAAATATTATGAAATATTCAGTTTTTGCAAGAGTAACACCAGAGCATAAAGTACGAATAGTAAAAGCATTTAGATCAACAGGAGCAGTTGTTGCAATGACTGGAGATGGAGTAAATGATGCACCTGCACTAAAAAATGCAGATATAGGAATTTCAATGGGACTAAATGGTACAGATGTCGCTAAAAATGCATCTGATATGATATTAGCAGATGACAATTTTTCAACAATAGTTGAAGCAATAAAATATGGAAGAAATATTTTTGATAACATAAAAAAAGCGGTTCATTTTCTAATTGCAACTAATATAGGTGAAATTGCAACAATTTTATTTGGTTTATTATTAGGTTTAAAAAGTCCATTACTTGCAATTCAATTATTATGGATAAATTTGGTAACAGATTCATTCCCAGCAATTGCGTTAGGACTAGATCCTGCAGAAAAAAATATAATGAAAAAGAAACCGCGAAATGCTAAAAAATCATTATTTGCAGATGGTTTATGGACTCAAATAATTACAGAAGGTTTAATGCTTGGAATATTAACATTACTTGCTTTTTATATAGGATATAGTAAATTTAGTTTAGAAGTGGGAAGAACAATGGCATTTGTATCACTTGGAATGCTAGAGCTAGTACATGTATTTAATATAAGAAGTGAAGGCTCTATATTTAAAATAGATTTATTTTCAAATAAATATTTAATAGGGGCGTTTATATTAGGAGCAATATTACAAATATCAGTAGTAATAATTCCAAGTTGCAGTGCAATATTTGAGGTACAGAACTTAACCAAAGAGCAATGGATGTATACTGCAATAATTTCAATAATGCCAATATTTATAATGGAATTTCAAAAATGGTTTAATTCAATTATAAGTCCTAAAAAATATTGTATAACAGATGTAAAAACGAATTTTGAAAAAACAGGAAGAGAGTATAATTAAACAAAAAGGTGCAACAAATTAATAATAAGTTGCACTTTTTTTGATACATACACATAAAAACATTATGAATAAAAAACATAACGAAAGCATAAGTATTTATGGGGTGTAAATATGATAATTTTAAGTAAAAAAAGAATAATTAGATTAATGTCATTAGTAACAATATGTTTAACAGTATGTGTTATACAAACTGCGAAAACAGATAAAAAAACTGTTCAAACAGTAACTTTACCTGTAACAAATAAGGTAATTGTAATAGATGCTGGACACGGTGTTCCAGATGAACGGTGCAGAAAGTAGTAATGGAATAAGTGAAGCAAAAACCAATTTAAATATAGCATTAAAATTACAAACATTATTAGAGCAGAGTGGTGCAACAGTAATATTAACAAGATCAGATGAAAATGCTATATATGATATTGATAGTAAAACATTAAAAGAAAAAAAGATATCAGACTTGAAAAATAGAGTAAAAATAGGAAATGAAAGTTCAGCTGATTTATTTGTTTCTATTCATTTAAATAAAATTCCACAGCAACAGTATTCTGGCTGGCAAACTTTTTATAAATCAGGTGATGAAAATAGTACAAAACTTGCAAAATGTATTCAATCAAGTTTAAATGAATCAATTCAAAAAGAAAATAATAGAGTAGCAATGAAGCTAGATACTGTATATATAATGAAAAAAGTGGAAATTCCTATATCAATAGTTGAATGTGGTTTTTTATCTAATCCAGAAGAAGAAAAAAATTTATTGAATGATGAATATCAAAATAAACTAGCATGGGGAATATATACTGGAATAATTGACTATTTTAACAACTAGTAAGAAAAATGAAGAAAAAACGAGAAAAAAGAAGAAAAAAAGAGCAAAAAAGGTAAAAAAATGTAAATTTATCTGGTTTTTTCTTAATAATTTGATGTTTTTTTACTAAAAAGGTATAGTTTGATTTGAAATTGTTAAAAATATATGGTATAATATTAAACAGTCGCATTGAAAAAAAGGGAGTGTGAAAACTTATTTTAAGCAATAGATTAAAAAACTATACAAACGATAAAAGAAAATTAACTGCAATAATATCTATCGCTATAATGATAATATTAGCAATAATTTTAATAAAATGTAATTTTAAAATTGCCTACAAAGTTACAGTTGATGGAACAAAAGTAGGATATGTAACAGACAAAAATGATTTCACTTGTATGATAAGTAACAAAGTACTAAATCAAGACAATAAAAATATAGAGCTAGTAGTATTGAATGAAATTCCAAAATATTCAATAGCTATAGTAAACAAAAACAAAAAAACAGATGAAGAATCAATAATTAGTATTTTAAAACTAAAAGCTGAAACAACATATAAAATGTATGCAATTACATTAAATGGCGAAGATAAAGCTTATGTTGATACTTTAGATGAAGCAAAAGAAAAAATGAGTGAACTAGCAGAAAAATATAAGGAAAACTCTGAATTTGCAGTAAGAGAAGTATATACTGATAATATGCTAGAATATAAAAATATGAAATATGCGACAACTACCAAATTAGTAAGAGATTTAGATGCAGAAATTGAAGCAAAAAAAGAAGCTGAAAAAAGTGAAAAAAAATCAGGAACATCAAATAATACAAAAGTTGCTTCTACAGGAAGTAATGTAAATGGTGTAAACTTTACAGTAGCTCCTGTATCAGGTAGAATTTCTTCAAGATATGGTGCAAATGAAAGCATAAGAAATCATACACATAAGGGGCTAGATATTGCAGCAAGTAATGGTACTCCAATAGTAGCAGCTGCTGATGGTGTGGTAACATATGCTCAATATAATAGTGGAGGCTATGGAAACTTAGTTAAAATTTCACATGGTAATGGCGTTGAAACATATTATGGACATTGTAGTAAATTATATGTAAAAGTAGGACAATCAGTTAAGGCAGGAGATACAATTGCCGCTGTAGGGTCAACAGGAAATTCAACAGGAAACCACTTACATTTTGAAATTAGATTAAATGATAAACAAGTAAATCCACAAAATTATTTGTATAAATAATTTAATTTGATTTTACAAAATGCAAAAATAAAAAAGAGATTTGAATTGTATTTAAAATTCTAATCTCTTTTTTATTGTATTAAGCTTAATAGTATTTAAATAACTTCTTGTATATTTGGCAATAAAATAATATATTATTCTGTTAATTTTCTAATGGCTTTTATAAAAATTTCTATGCTTTTTAATAAATCATTTATATCTAAAAATTCATCAGCTTGATGGCACATATCTAATTTTCCTGGCATATTGCAACCAAAAGAAACAACATTTTTAAATGCTCTAGCATATGTTGCACCAGGACATGTAATTGGCTCTTCTTTAGATCCAGTTACTTCATTAAATACATCACATAAAGTTGTAACTAAAGAATCTGTTTTTGGAACAAATAGTGCTACTTTTTCATCATCAAATTTTATTGAAATATCAGAAAAATCTAATATTGAGTCAGAAATTTTTTGTTTTATTAATGCAATATAAATTGTAACTGGAATTCTAATATTTAATCCTATTGTAATGGAATTATTTTTAAAACTTACATTTCCAACATTTAATGTCAAATCACCAGATTCATCAGTACATCCTATATTTAATAAATTGCCATTTAAATCAGTATTAATTCTTGTTTTAAATAATTGAAGAATTTGTAAAGGTTCATTATGATTTTCAAATAAATCATTTAAAATTACTAAAAGGCGAGATAATGCATTAACTCCCAAATCTGGATAAGCAGCATGTGCAGCAACACCATGTGCAGATAGTTTAATTCGATTATCTGCTATTTGAGATACATCGATATGAAAATTATATTCTGTAATTGAATTTTGTAATTCAGTTTGAATGTCATCTAAACTTAAATTATTAAATTCAAGTACTGCTTCAGCATATTTTGGAACTATATTTATAGCATTATCACATTTTAAATCTATAATTTTTATATTTCCATTTGGAATATAGTTTGATTCAATAAAGGCATTTAAAAATCCTTTTTCTGCATATATACAAGGAAAATCAGCATCAGGACTAAATCCAAGAGTTGGAAGCTCCTCATGTTGTTTGTAATATTCAATACATTTCCAAGAAACTTCTTCATTTAATCCTAAAATTAAACGAACTCTTTTATTTACATTCATTGTATCCATTACATATTTCATGGCATACAAAGAAGCAATAACGGGTCCTTTATCATCAATAGCACCTCTACCATATAATTTGTTATCCTCAATAACTGGTTCAAAAGGATCACATTTTGTCCAGCCATCTCCAGCAGGAACAACATCCAAATGGCCAATTATACCAAGCAATTCTTCACCTTCACCAAACTCAATATATCCACAATAACCATCAACATTTTTTGTCTTAAAACCTAGGCTATCAGCTAATTTTAATATATAATTCAAAGCATCAGAACAATTTCTACCAAAAGGCATACCATTTTCAGCAGAACTTTCATCCGAAATACTAGGAATTTTTATCAATTCACAAATATTATTCAAAATATTATCTTTATTATCATCAATAAATTTCTTTATCATAAGTACAAACCTCCTTCAAAAAAATTATATTCAAAAACATAGCTTAAATCAAGACTATGTGCTATAATTTTTTCAAGAGAATTCAAAAACGGGGATGGTCCTGAAAAAAAATAAAGGTCGTTCTTGGAATGAAGAGAGAAAAATTAAGTTAATTATTGAAAGAAAGGTAGGAGAGATTCAAAACATAAAAAATGAAAGGAGAATTTACATGATTAATATCGAAAAAGTAAATTGTATTGAAGATGCAAAAATTTGTGATGAATTACTTACAAAATTAATTCAAAGTGAACGAAAATTTAATAAAAATATTAAATCTAATTATATTGTTAAGGGTTTCTTTGAGAAAATATACAATAATGATAATAATGTAATTTTCTGTGCAAAGATTGACAAGGTAATAGTAGGATACATTTACTGCAGATTTGATTCTGATTGCAATGGTCCAATGTTGCATCAGGAGGCGTTAATTGATGGATTATATGTAAAAAATGAATACAGAAGAAGAGGTATAGCAAGTAACTTAATAGCACATGCTAAAAAATGGGTAAAAGATAAAAACATTAAAAATTTATATATAAATGTATTAGAGGGAAATATGGAGGCGATGAATTTATATTACAAAAATGGTTTTAAAAATTTTGAAAAAAAATTGAAATTGGGTGGAGGTGTATAAGAGCAAATTTTGTAAATAAATTTGAATAGTAAAGTGAAAATGTATTATACAAAAAAATTATAAAAATGTAAAAAGACCGCTCTTGAAATACAAGAGCGGTCTTCGTTTTGAAGATTAGAGATCAGCAAAGTGTTCTGCTAAATCGTTCCATCCATCTTCATCTTCGTCATCATCACTGAAATCCCCTGCAATATATCCATAATCGGATACAAAATCCAAATCAATCGATTCAGAATCGTCAATATAGATTTTTGCATTACGGGGGAGATCAGCTTCTTCTCGTGCAGCTTTTATTAAAGCATTCGTGTCATTACCAGTGGGATTGAGATCCCATTGGTCTATAACACGATTTTTCTCAACAAAAAGAAGTTGTGATTGGGTAATTACGTATCCAGTAAAACTGGAAAAAACGTAAGGGTCGTACAAATCATATTTATAATTTCGTTGACTCATAATATCCCTCCTTAAGGGCTAAAATGGACTTATATCGTATGAATTATTATTTTAACATTATGTAAATAAAAAGTCAATAGATTTTATAAAAAAAAATGAAAAATATAACTGAAATCTTTTACAATTGTAAAAAAAATTCCAGTCTGTATTAAATATTAAGTTCGAATACAGACTGAAATTTTTTATTTATAATCAATAAATTATTGAATTAATGCTACTCTCTAGGTAAATCTAATTTTATATGAACATCTTCTAATTGAGCTTTAGTAACATTTCCTGGAGCACCCATTAATAAATCTTGAGCTTTGCTATTCATAGGAAATGCTATAACATCACGAATTGTTTCTGATCCTGTTAAAAGCATTATCATTCTGTCAACACCAGGTGCTATTCCAGCATGAGGTGGAGCACCAAATTGGAATGCATTGTATAATGCTGAGAATTTTTCTTCAATAACATCTTTTCCATATCCAACAATTTCAAAAGCTTTTTCCATTATTTCTGGATCGTGGTTACGAACTGCACCTGAAGATAATTCTATACCATTACATACTATATCATATTGGTCAGCAGTTATATCTAATGGATTCATTGTATTTAAAGCTTCTAATCCACCTTTTGGCATTGAGAATGGGTTATGACAAAATGCTAAATCTCCATTATCATCTAATTCATACATAGGGAAGTCTACTATCCAACAGAATTGGAATAAACTATCATCTATTAAATCTAATCTTTTTCCTAATTCATTTCTAATTTGACAAGCAAAGTTATTTGCATTTGTTTCATTATCAGCTATAAAGAATATTGTATCTTCAACTTCTAATCCAGCTAAATCTTTTAATTCAGATTTCATATCGTCTGGAATAAATTTATCAATAGGTCCTTTGTATGACATATCTTCTTGAACTTCTAAGTATCCAAGTCCACCCATACCAATACTTTGAGCATATGCTAACATTTTTTCATGGAATCCCTTTGATTGATGTCCTTTTATTTTTATAGCACGAACTGTTCTGTCATGGAATGGTTTAAATGTACATCTTTGGAAGAAATCTGTAACATCAATTATAATTAATGGATTTCTTAAATCTGGTTTATCGCATCCATATTTAACCATTGCTTCTTTGTAAGGAATTCTAGGGAATGGGTATTCTGCTACTTTTTTATCTGAAAATTTTGTAAATGTGTTGTAAACAACTGGTTCCATTACACTAAATACATCTTCTTGTGTAGCATATGCCATTTCCATATCTAATTGATAAAATTCACCAGGAGCACGATCAGCTCTTGCGTCTTCATCTCTAAAACATGGTGCTATTTGGAAATATTTGTCAATACCAGATACCATTAATAATTGTTTAAATTGTTGAGGCGCTTGTGGTAATGCATAAAATTTTCCAGGATGAACTCTACTTGGTACTAAATAATCTCTTGCACCTTCTGGAGATGAACTTGTTAATATTGGTGTTTGAACCTCCAAAAATCCTTGTTCAATCATTTGAGAGCGTAAGTATTGTAAAACTTGAGCTCTTAATTTTAAGTTATCTTGTAATTTTTTTCCTCTTAAATCTAAAAATCTATATTGAAGACGTAAATCTTCTCTAACATCTTGATTTACATTTACTTCAAAAGGTAAATTTTTTGTTCTTTTTCCTAAAATTTTTATATCTTTTATAACAACTTCAACTTCACCTGTTGGAATTTTAGGGTTGTAAGTTTCTTCATCTCTTTTTCTTACTGTTCCTGAAATTGTTACTGTTGATTCAATTGGAATATGTGATGCGAAATCTACCATTTCAGTTTCTCCAGAAGTTACAACTTGTGTAATACCATACATATCACGAATGTCTAAAAAAACTAATCCTCCTAAATCACGTATTGTTTCAACAAATCCTGCAACTTTAACTTCTTTTCCAACATCAGATATACGAAGTTCGCCACAGTTATGAGTTCTGTATTCGTTCATTTTAAAATCTCCTTTCAAATTATGGGAAAATGGGACGGTTCTCTTTTCCATTTTTGGGAAAAGGGACAGTCTTCCTTTCTAGTACCAAATTAAATACCTATTTTGGTGACTAACAAAATAATTTTTATTTTTAATAAATGTGAGACGTTTTTTTCTTTAATAACTTATAAAAAACAAAAAACGCCCACTGCATAACGCAGGGACGAATAATTTCTTCGTGGTGCCACCCGGCTTTAAAAAACTATTTTGTAGTTTTTCCTTAATTAAAATATTGCTCCAATGTGTTTTTCAATCAGGTTTTCTAATAAAGGCTTTCAGCGTAACACCTTTAATCTCTTTTAGCTCTTTTGATTGCTCGTCATTTTCATTGCAATTATATACATAATATAGTTATTTTACATAGTATGGCAACTTTTGTCAATACTTATGCGGAAAATATTTGAAATATCACTAAATTTGTGATAAAATATTCAAAAAAATAAGGAGAGCAAAAAATGTCAGACAAAATAGTTAGAGGATTAGCATACAATGGAAAAGTAAATGTAAAATGTATAGATACAACAGAACTTGTTGAAGAGGCAAGAAAAATACACGATTTAAGCCCAGTTGCAACTGCTGCATTGGGAAGATTATTAACAATGGGATGTATAATGGGAAGTGGATTAAAGGATGATGATGATACAATAACTCTTCAAATAAAAGCAGACGGACCACTTGGGTCACTAAATGCTGTTGTAAATAGTAATATGGAAATAAAAGGACATGTACAAAATCCGAATGTAGATTTACCATTAAAGGATAATGGCAAATTAGATGTAGGTACAGCTGTTGGGAAATATGGAATGTTATATATTATAAAAGATATTGGTCTAAAAGAGCCATATGTAGGATTAACACCATTAGTTTCAGGAGAAATTGCTGAAGATTTTGCTGAATATTTTGCAAAATCTGAACAAACTCCATCTGCAATAGCATTAGGGGTTCTTGTAAATAAGGATGGTGTAAAAAGTGCAGGAGGATACATGATTACACCAATGCCAGATGCAACAGAAGAAGACATATCTAAATTAGAAGAAAACTTAAAAAATATAAAACCTATAAGTGCATTATTAGATGAACAAAAAGATTTGATCGAAATTGCTAGAATCGTAACAGGTGATAAAAATGTAAAATTATTAGAGGAGCAAAAAACACCAAAATATAAATGTGATTGTAGTAGAAATCGAATTGAAAAAGGATTAATTTCATTAGGAAAACAGGAGCTAGAAAATATAATAAATACAGATGGAAAAGCTGAAATAAAATGTAGTTTTTGCAAGAAGAAATATGATTTTAATAAAGAAGATTTAGAAAATTTAAAAGAAGAATGCAAAAAATAAATAAAAGTGGCTCTTACAGAATGCAAAAAATGCATAGTGTAAAAGCCATTTTTTTATTTGGTGTAAATGCGATACCATTTTACAGGGCATCCGCATTCTTCAAAAAGCTTTAGATAGTCATCATACGTGTATTCATCTACATAGATGACTATCTGCTCGGGTGAAAAATTGTTTTCTTGAAAAGTAGCAATTGCCTCGATTAAATAGTTCCAAAACTTTTTTCTGGACATAATCCGATTTTTATAATCGGAACGTACAAATTCCAGAGCATTGAAAGCCTCAGAAATTATTTCAGCATAGTGCGGAATATATACATTCCGCTTATCCGCAAGCTGGATAATTTCCGAAGGAAGCACAAGGCTTTTTTCCAACATTGGAATAAAAACTTTTTGGGTAAAACTTTTTGTCATTTACAGATCCCTCCAAATAATCGGTCGTGTTTACATATATGATAAATTGAATATGCACTTGGCATTTCAATTATTTTTTATTATATCATATTGGAAATGTTATGTAAATAAAAAAAGAAAAAAAGAAAAAATATGTATGAAAGAAATGTGATAATGTCTTAAGTAATGAAATGAGAAAATGTCCCAAATGTTACAATCATTGTTCTCTTAAATGATATAATACAAAAACATCATTTAAATACAAGGAGGACAATATGCGAAAGGTGGAACTCTCATTGAAAGAAAAAGAAAAATATGAAGTAATAAAAAAATTAGTTGAAACAAATGGAAATAAGGAACGCGCTAAAATCAAATTACATTTGAAAAGTATCAGACAAATCAATAGATTAATTGCTGGATACAAAGAATATGGAAAAGAATTTTTTATTCATGGTAATAGAGGCAGAAAGCCTAAACACGCCTTATCCAGTGAGTTTAAAGATGAAATAGAAACTCTATATACTTCTAAATATTTCGATTGTACATACACGCAATTTGCTGAATATTTAACCGAAAATGAAAACATTTTCTTATCAGTTGCAGAAGTTGGTCAAATACTTAGAGAAAGATATATTTTATCTCCTAGAGCACGTAAAGTTACCAAGAAAAATATAAAGAAGAAGTTGCTTGCAGAGAAAGAAAAAGCTAAAACCAAAGCAGAAAAAGCTAAAATACAGTCCAATATTGTTGCTGTTGAAGACGCCCATCCTAGACAACCACGATGCATTTATTTCGGCGAAGAAATTCAAACAGATGCATGTATTCATCTGTGGTTTGGGAAAACCAAAATAGCCTTACATGCTGCTATAGATGACTCTACTGGACACGTTGTTGCTGCTTATTTTGACAATCAAGAAACTTTAAATGGGTACTATAACATTTACTACCAAATACTTACAAAGTATGGTATTCCATATCTTTTCAAAACAGACAAAAGAACTGTGTTTGAATATAATAAAAAAGGCACTACCCTTGACGAAGATAATACCTTTACACAATTTGCTTATGCCTGCCATCAACTTGGCACAAACATTGAAACAAGTAGCGTACCTGAATTTAAGCCTCGCATTGAAAGACTTTTCGAATCCTTTCAATTAAGATTAATACCAGAACTAAGATTGGCTAATATAACTACCATTGAAGAAGCCAACAATTTTCTGCCATCATTCTTAGAAAAGTACAATTCAAAGTTCGCTCTATGTATAGATAATACCAAATCTGTCTTTGAAAAGCAACCTTCTAAAGAAAAAATAAATTTAACTTTAGCTGTTTTATCTCGCAGAGTTGTTGATACTGGGCATTCAATTTGCTTTAAAAACAAACATTATAAAACTGTAAATTCTGTTGGAACACCAATATATTTTGGAAAGGGAACTAAATGTATGGTAATCGAAGCATTTGATAAATCTTTATATGCTACTGTAGAAGATTGTATATTTTCACTTGAAGAAATACCCGAAGTACAATTAAAATCGGAAAATTTTGATGAAATCATGCCAACTGAACCAAAGAAAATTTATATTCCACGCATGATACATCCATTCAAAAGACAGTCATTTGAGAAATTTATAGAAAAGCAAAATTTAAAATTGCAAAAAGAATTAGAAAAAGTATCTTAAAATTTTACTAAAAAAGCCCTAAACTTTTAATAAAATTTAGGGCTTATGTTTAAAAAAATTTGGGACATTTTCAAAAATCATTGACATAAAAAAAGAAAAAAAGAAAAAATATGATATAATAACCAATGAAATAATTTATGATAATAGAGGAAGTGCAAATAATGGAAGAGCAAGAAATAATAATAAAAAAGAACAATGATTTTGAATTAAAAGATATTTTTGAATGTGGACAATGTTTTAGATGGAATAAAAATGATGATGATTCCTATACAGGAGTAATAAAAAACGGTGTATTAAATGTTAAAATAAATGGAGAAAATATTATTTTCAAAGGAATTTTGAATGAGAATATAAAAGATATTGTAACAGATTATTTTGATTTAAATAGGGATTATTCAAGTATAAAAAAATCATTAGCTAAAATTGATATTTATATGAAAGAAAGTATTGAATATGGAAGTGGAATTAGAATTTTAAATCAAGATTTGTGGGAAACAATTATATCATTTATTATATCTGCTAATAATAATATACCAAGAATAAAAGGGATTATTGAAAGATTATCTAAAAAATATGGAACAAAAATTAATTGGAACAATGAAGAATATTATTTATTTCCAACACCAAATCAATTAAAAAATGTAACTGTAGAAGATTTTAGAAAACTAGGGTTAGGCTTTAGGGATATCAGATTATTTGAAACAACACATATGGTTTTGAACAATGAAATCGACTTATCAAAATTACATCTATTAGATACAACATCTGCAAGAGCAGAACTGTTAAATTTATCAGGAGTTGGACCAAAAGTAGCAGATTGTATTTTGTTATTTTCAACATTAAAAAGATTTGATATTTTTCCAATAGATGTATGGGTTAGAAGAGTTATGAATGATTTATACATAAAAAATCCAGACGAAAACAAAGTAAGCAAAAAATTAATAAATGATATAGCATTTGAAAAGTTTGGAAACTTAGCTGGAATAGCACAGCAATATTTATTTTATTGGAAAAGGGAAAATTAAATTTGTAAAATGTCAGTAAGTGTTAGTGTGGGTGTGAATGTGGGATGTGTCAGTGTGATGTCAATGGAGGTTGTCAATGGTTGTCAATGGGTTGTCAATGGGTTGTCAATGGGGACGGTTCTTCTTGACAACTTT